>JAESGW010000091.1_pt1 | contig 233691 bp, 244 predicted proteins | sample 9269791 | NCBI WGS metagenome assembly JAESGW01 (sample SAMN16773120, study PRJNA677053) | algae metagenome | isolation source: Aphanocapsa lilacina HA4352-LM1 and co-occurring heterotrophs from near cave... | place: USA: Maniniholo cave, near Haena, Kauai, HI | collected 2009-07-28 | reverse complement strand
CGGTGATCTCGGCACCGGCCGCCTGGTAGGCCGCGTCGGTCACGCTGGCCGCCACGCCCGCGCCGCTCTGCACACGCACCGTGTGCCCCAACGCCACCAGTTTCTTCGCCGTCTCCGGGGTCACGGCAACACGAGTCTCACCCGCCGAGGTTTCGGCAGGTACGCCAATCAACATGACTTGTCCTTTGGTGGAAATAGGCCGGTCCAAGGCCAGCCCGAAGATGGAAAGGGGTCCAACGACCCCGCCGCTCACTCGATGTTCTCGAAGATCGCGGCAATGCCCTGTCCGCCCCCGATGCACATCGTGACCAGGGCATAGCGCCCACCGATCCGCTGGAGTTCGTGCAACGCCTTCACCGTGATGATGGCGCCAGTCGCGCCGATGGGATGGCCCAGGGAGATGCCCGAGCCGTTGGGGTTCACCTTGGCTGGATCGAGCGCCAGCTCCGCGCTGACGGCGCAGGCCTGGGCGGCGAACGCCTCGTTGGCCTCGATCACATCGAGGTCCTTCAACGACAGTCCCGCGCGCTCGAGCGCCGCTCTGCTCGCCGGTACGGGGCCGATGCCCATGAACCGGGGGTCGACACCGGCATGGGCATAGCTCACCAGCCGTGCCATCGGCTTCAACCCGCGCGTTCTGGCGGCCGAAGCTTCCATCAGCACCAGTGCCGCCGCCGCATCGTTGATCCCGGATGCATTGCCAGCGGTCACAGTCCCGTTCTCTCTGAGAAAGACCGGCTTGAGCTTGCTCATGTCCGCCAATACCGCCCCGGTGCGGAAGTGCTCATCCTTGTCAAAGACGACATCGCCCTTGCGGCCCTTTTGGATGATGGGGACGATCTGGTCCCTGAACACATCCGCCGCCCAGGCGCGCTCCGCGCGGTGATGGCTTTCCACCGCCAACCTGTCCTGAGCGTCCCGGTCGATGCCCCACTTTCTGGCCACGTTCTCTGCCGTCACACCCATATGGATGCGCTCGAAGGGATCGTGCAGGGCGCCCAGCATCATGTCAGTCATCGAGGTGTCGCCCATGCGTGCTCCCCATCGCAAGGTCGATGACACATAGGGCGCGCGGCTCATGTTCTCGGCCCCTCCCCCGATCGCGATATCCGTATCGCCCAACAGGATCGCTTGACTGGCGGAAACGACCGCCTGCAATCCAGACCCACACAGGCGATTCACGTTGAAGGCAGGCGTCGTCTCTGCGCACCCCCCCTCGATGGCCGCGACCCGTGACAAATACATGTCGCGAGGCTCGGTGTTGATCACATGGCCAAACATCACGTGCCCCACATCCGAACCCGGGACGCCGGCCTTGGAGAGAGCTGCTTTGACGACTTCGGCGGCCAGGGTGATGGGAGGAACATCCTTGAGGGCACCACCGAAGGTACCGATGGCGGTGCGCACACCGCTGAGGACAACGACTTCACGATGGGACATGGAAGACTTTCTAAAAAGCGGGGATCCTGACGCGCCGGTCACAGGCGCTGCACCTGCTGCCAGGCAAGATCGGCCACCAGCGCGAAGCGGTCTCCAACCTCCTGCGCATTGGCGCTGGATGCAGTGCCTCGGAGATTGCGGCCGCGAATGCCGTGAAGGATGGCTGCGAAGCGGAACATGTTGAACACCACGTAGAACTCGAGGTCGGGGAGATGACGGCGGCCCGACTCGCGGCAGTAGGTCCGCACGTAATCCGCCTCGGACAGGAGTGCCATGCCCGCCAGGTCGGCGCCGAGCAAGCCGTTGTGGATCTCCTGCGGAACCCGATACATCATCAGGTTGTAGGCAAAGTCCGCCAGGGGATGCCCCAGGGTCGAGAGTTCCCAATCGAGCACCGCAACAACGCGAGGCTCCACGGGATGGAAGATCATGTTGTCGATCCGGAAGTCGCCGTGCGTGACGGCAACCTCGTCGTTGGCGGGAATGTGCTCGGGCAGCCATTCCACCAAGCGATCCATCGATGCATGCCGACCCGCGACTTCGTCCTGGAGGTACTGCTGCGACCAGCGCTCGATCTGCCTGGCGATGTAGCCGCCTGCCCTGCCGTAGTCCGACAGGCCCAGCGCGACCGGGTCGTACCGATGCAACTGCGCCAGCGTGGCGTTCATCGCTTCCAGATAGGCGCGCCGGTCCGCTGCGGCTACATCGGGCAGGCGTGCGTCCCAGAAGATTCGGCCCTCGACCAGATTCATCACATAGAACCAGCTGCCGATGATTGTGTCGTCCAGGCAGAGGCCATGAACCCTCGGCACCGGAAAGCCGGCCTGCCCCAGGGCCGTCATGACCCGCGCCTCACGCTCGATGGCATGGGCGCCCTTGAGGAGCACACCCGGCGGCTTGCGGCGCAATACATAGGATGCGTGCGGCGTGCGCAACCGGTAGGTCGGGTTGGACTGCCCACCCTGGAACTGGTCGACCCGCATGACGCCCCCGTAGCCGTCCACGTTTTCCGCCATCCAGCGCGCCAGCGCTTCTTCGTCGAACCGGTGCTGTGCGCGAACAGGACGAATGCCCTCCTCTTCGAGAACCGACGTCATTGCACACCCCCCTGGAGCGCATCCCGCTTGATTTTCTTTGCAAGCGACCACTTGTGGGTCTCGGTCGGACCGTCGTAGATCCGGAAGGCGCGTGTCTCCCGAAAAATCTGCTCAACCACTGAATCGCCCGAAACGCCGCTGGCGCCCATGACCTGCACGCAGCGGTCGGCGATCCGAAACAGCAAGTCCGACACCGCAACCTTGGCCATCGAGCTTTCAGCCGTTCCGGCCGATCCCGCATCCAGCACTCCCGCGCACCAGTCGATCATCAACTCCGCCTGCTTGAGATCGATCAGGTTGTCCGCGAGCATGAAGCCCACGCCCTCATGGTCCACCAGCAGTTTCCCGAAAGCCGAGCGCGAGGTCGCGTAGCGCACGGCGATCTCATGGGCCCTGGCCGCACCGCCCAGCCAGCGCATGCAATGGGACAGCCGCGCGGGGGACAGGCGGACCTGGGCATACCGGAAGCCCTCATGGGCCGAGCCGAGGACATGGGCGTCAGGCACCTGCAAGCCATCGATCAAAACCTGGGCATGGCCGCCGGGCATGGAGCTGTCGAGCGTGTCGATGACGCGCTCGATCTTCACCGCCGGATGCGGCAAGTCCACGAGGAACATCGTGGCGCGCGCGGGCGTGCCCTGACCGGTGCGCGCCATGACGATGCCGACCTTGGCGCCGACCGCTCCGGTGATGAACATCTTGCGGCCATGGATGTGCCAATCTCCGCCGGCGCCCCCGTGTTGGACCGCAGTGGTCATCAGCATCGACGGATCGGAGCCCGCACCGCCCTCCGCCGCCGGCTCCGTCATGAAGAAGGCCGAGCGCTGCTGGCCGGACACCAGGGGCGCCAGAAAGCGCTCTTTCTGCTGCGGCGTTCCGATCCTAGACAACAGGAACATGTTGCCCTCGTCCGGCGCCATGGTGTTGACCGCCACCGGCCCGAGTGGAGAAAGGCCGGAGCGTTCGAGCACGGCAGCGGTCTCGCGCTGGCTCAGGTGGTGTCCATCCGGCAGGATGTGAGGCGTCAAGACGCCTGCCGCACGCGCCAGGCTTCGCAACTCCAGCACCAGATCTTCCGAGGGCCCATGGGCACCGCAGCGTGGATCCGATTCGTAAGGGATGACGGTCTGGCGGACGAAGGCTTCGACCCGCTCGGCGATCTGCCGGCTGCGTTCGGTGGGAGAAGGACCGAAGGTTTGGTTCATGCTTAAGACGATTTCAAAGGGTGCTGACCAAATGGCCGCCATCGACCACGAGTTCCGCGCCGGTCATGTAGCGCGAGGCATCCGAAGCGAGCAGCAGCAAAGGTCCGTCGAGATCCTCCAGCCGCCCCAGGCGCCGCTGCGGTATGCGTCGCACCAGCGCCCGACCCGCGTCCGACGTCCAGAATTCGCCGTTCAACTCGGTGTGGAGGTAGCCGGGCGCGAGGGCGTTGACGCGCGTGCCCTGCCGCGCCAGCTCGAGGGCGAGGCATTTCGTCATCTGCACGACGCCAGCCTTGGACACCGCATACGGAAGCACCCCGCCGGCTTGCCGCAGACCCAGGATCGAGGCGATGTTGATGATGGCGCCGCCGGGGTTGGGCGCCATCAGCCGCGCCGCGGCCTGCGCGACGAAGAACATGCCCTTGAGGTTGGTGTCGATGACGTCGTCCCAGGCCGCCTCGTTCTGATCGAGCGCGGCGCCCTCCCGCACAATGCCCGCGTTGTTCACCAGGATGCTCAGCGTTCCGAGCTCTGAGATCGCGCGGCTGCTGGCCTCGATGTCGCGCACGTCGAGCCGCATCGCGCTGGCCGCCCCGCCTTGCTGGCGGATCTCTGCCACGATGCCGGATAGCGTCTCGGCGCGCCGGGCCGCCAGCACCACCTCGACACCCTGGCGGGCCAGCAACCGCGCGAAATGGGCACCGAGGCCCGAAGAAGCGCCCGTGACAAGCGCACGCTTGCCGTGAAGGTCGTGGGCCATCATTCAGTTTCCTTCGCGGATCGCTCGCGGCATGAGTTCATAGGGATGCTTCCAGCGCGGCAGCTCGCTGATACGTCCTGCCCAGGCCTGGACGTTGGCAAACTGCAATCTGTCGAACCGCGCATCCTCGTCGTAGTAGAGGTAGCCCGCCATCGAGATGTCCGCCACGGTCGGTGCGTCGCCGACCATGAAGCGACGCCCGGCCAGATGCGCGTCGACGATCTCGTAGGCGGCCTGCGCCTGCGCCCGCAGATAGCCCGTGAGCTGGTTCTCTTCAGCGCCGCGGATGCCGACCATGAAGCGCAGGGTGGCGAACGCCGGCGTGAAACGGTGGTTGTCGAACAGCAGCCAGCGCAGGACCTCTTGCCTGTCCTCGTCGCTCGCCGGTGCGAATCGGCCCGTCGCCCGCGAAAGGTAGTCCAGGATCGCGCCGCTCTGGGTCAGCAACTTGCCGTCCGGCCGTTGCAGCACAGGCAGTTCTCCCTGTGGATTGACGGTGTGGATGAACTCCGCCTTGGAGTCGGGATTGAAGAAGTCGACGAACTCGGCTTCCCAGTCGGCCCCGACAAGGTTGAGCATGAGCGCCACCTTGTAGCAGTTGCCGGATTCGCCTCGGCAGTAGAGCTTGTAGGCGCTCATGGCCGCTCCTCGAGGAGCGACCGTCCCGACGGCTGCGCGCCGCCCGCCAGACTTACTTCTCGCGCCCCGATCGCAGCAGGGTGGCTGCCATGGCCGCCAGGTCCTTGCCAAAGCGCGCGTCCAGGTTCTTGTGCCCCATGAGCAGCCGGAAATACACGGCCCCGTACATCATGTCGAGCGCGGTATCTACATCCAGCTCCGCGGAGAACTCCCCCGTCTCCTGGCCGCGCACGACGACCGCGCGCACATCGGCGCGGCGCTGCCGGAAAAAGCGTTCGCGAAACGCGTCGCGCAGCACGGGATCCGACTGGCCTTCCGCCAGTATCTCCGCCACCATCTTCCCCACTTCGCCGCGGTACTGCCTGACCAGAAGGATCAGGTGCTCGGACATGGCCTCCATCGCCGAATCCGCATCGCGCACCGGCGTGCTGGGAAGCATGAGGTCGATGAACGTGTCGATGACCACCGCATTGCGATTGGCCCACCAACGATAGATTGTCATCTTGGCCACGCCGGATTCCCGCGCGATCGCATCGATCGTCAAGTCGCCCACCCGCGTGGTGGCGAGCAGATTGCGCGTGGCATCCAGCACAGCGGTGCGGGACTGCTCGCTGCGCGGACGTCCAGTGTTGCGCGTGCCCTGACGGTTGGCGACGGTGGGAGCGGTGCTCATCGGAGAGGCTGATTCCAAGACATTGGGTCATAGTTTAGTGTCCGTGGGGGAGGGACGGATCAGCCGCCGGGCGGGCGCACGAACAGCGTGGTGCCGCTCACATGCCGGGAAGCGTCGGTCATGAGGAAGTGCGCCAGGCCGATGATGTCCTCGGGCTGACCCAGGCGTCCTCCCGGATAAGAAGCTGCAATGCGCTCCATGTATTCCGACGTCATGTGGTCGTTGGCCATGGGCGTGTTGGTAAGCCCCGGGGCAATGGCGGTCACGGAAATGCCCTCTCCACACACTTCCTGATGCAAGGTGTTGGTGAAGCTGGTGACCGCCGCTTTGGTGGCACCGTAGGCGGCGCCGCCAGGCATGCTCCTGACACCCAGTGCGGAGGTGAAGTTCACGATTCGCCCGTTCCGTTGGCGGATCATCTGCGGCAGTACCGCCCGTGCGAACAGGAAGGTTCCCATCACATTGACCTCGAAGATGCGCTGCCAGTCGGCCAGCGTGTGGTCCTTGACGAGGCACCGGTGCAGCTGGCCCGCGTTGTTGATCAGCCCGTCGATGCGTCCCCATTGGTCCAACGTCGTTTCCACCGTCCGCGCCACGGCCTCCTCGTCGGTGACATCGCATTCGACTGCCACGGCCCGCTGCATGCCGATCTCGTTGGCGACCTGATGCGCCGATTCGAAGTCACGATCGATGACGGCGATCCTCGCGCCTGCATCGGCCAGGCCGATGGCCATGGCCCTACCGATTCCGCTGCCGGCACCCGTGATGAGCACCACCTTGTCGTCGACGGAGAAGTTGGCGGCTTGATAGCTTTGCTGCTTCATGGAAATCCTTGTGCGTGGGTCAGAACGCCGTCTGCGAAGAGCCCTTCAGGCCGAGTCGTTGCCGCGCCTCGGACGGCGTGGCCACCTCCAGACCCAGCGATTCGATCGTCGCGCGGATCTTCGAGACCTGGGCGGCGTTGGATGGTGCGAGTTGCCCCTTGCCGATGTAGAGGCTGTCCTCCAGGCCCACACGCACGTTGCCGCCCGAGATCGCGCCCGCAGTGGCAAAAGGCATCTGGTGGCGCCCCGCCGCCATGACCGACCACTCGTAATCGTCGCCGAACAGCTTGTCGGCGATATGCCGGGCATGGTTCAGGTTGTCGATGTCCGCGCCAATCCCGCCGAGGATGCCGAAGACCGTCTGCACGAAGAGCGGCGGCTTCACGAGCTTGCGGTCCAGGAAATGCGCCAGCGAGTACAGGTGGCCGATGTCGTAGCACTCGAACTCGAAGCGAGTGCCATGTCCTTCGCCGAGTTCATGCAGGATGTACTGGATGTCCTTGAAGGTGTTTCTGAAGATGCCGTCGCGGGAGTTCTCCAGGTAAGGGGCCTCCCAGGCGTGCTGGAAGTCCTTGTACTTCTCCAGCATGGGGAACAACGCGAAGTTCATGGAGCCCATGTTCAGCGAGCACATCTCCGGCGACGCCCGCCGGGCGGCCGCGATCCGTGCATCCAGCGTCATCCATTGGGCGCCGCCCGTCGTGATGTTCACCACCGCGTCGGTCGACTGCTTGATCTCTGGAAGAAACCGCATGAAGGTGTCCGGATCGGCGGTCGGCTCGCCATTGCTCGGATCCCGCGCATGCAGGTGAAGGATCGCAGCGCCCGCCTCGTACGCCTGCCTCGCGCTTGCCGCGATTTCGGCCGGTGTGATCGGCAGGTGCGGACTCATGCTCGGGGTGTGGATGCTGCCGGTCACCGCACAGCTGATGATCACTTTGCCCTTGCTGTTTTTCATTCTGAGATCTCCTGGTATGAAGGATCGCGCCGTCGCTGTTCCGCCGGTTCACCGAAGCGGAGAGAAAGGCGCGGGGATGTAGATCGAGGACTTGGCACCGTCGAGCCATTGCAGCGAACCGCGCGGCGGCCACAGCCCTTTCTGGAAGGCATCGGCACGCACGGCCTGACGCTGGTCCAGGGTTTCGAACGGCCAGATATGGACGATGCGCGGGGGTCCCGACAGCGACTGCAGGGCCGCGACCAGCGGCGACAGGGTGACACGCCCGGGCGCGGCTTCCTGCCACGCAGCGATCGTCTGCGGCAGGGCCTGCGGCGGATCCCTCAGCGCATAGGTTCGGATCTCATAGAAGCCACCGAGCTTGCCGCCCGCATGCACCGGCAGCCCAGGAAAGCTGGCGAAGAGACCTTGGTCCAGCCCGACGAGGCTGTCGATGGCGCCGGCATGGGGCGCCAGTTCGGCCTCCCCGAACGCTTGCTCATCGAGGGCCTCGGCGGAGGGAAAGCTTCGCAGCACCACGATCTCGTTGAGGGAACCGATCTCCGAGATCCAGCAGCCCAGCAGCGCTGGCGCCCGCGGGCCGACGAGCAACGTATGGATCCCTTCGAGCACGGCGGCGACGCCGCCTGGAATGCATTGAAGCGTGGTGAGGTTGAAAACGGTTCGATCCTGGGCCATGGGTCTGGAGGGGTTGGAAGTCTTGGAAACTGCGATCACGGCGTCAGCGCCAGCGCAGCAGGTAGTTCTCGCAACGCTGGAGCACGCTGTTGCTGACGAGACCGATCAGCCCGAGCACCACGATCCCGGCGAAGAGGTCGGCCGATTGGAAGGCTCGGCCGGCCAGCAGGATGGCGGTACCCAGACCGGGCTGGCCGGTCAGCATTTCGCCCACGATGGAAAGGATCAGGGCCACCGTCATCGAGAGCTTCATGCCCGACACGATGTCGGGCACCGCATTCGGCAGGCCCACCTTCATGACGAAGGACAGTTTTCCGAGGCCCAGGACATGCGCGACCTCCTTGAGCCTTGGCTCCACGGTCGCGAAGCCATGGACCGTCGCGAGCAGCGTGGGCCACAGCGAGCCGAAAGCCACCACACCGATGACCATGGCTGGCGTCAGACCGAAGAAAACGATGGCAACCGGCACCACCGCCGAAGCCGGCAGTGGCCGGATGAACTCGAGCAACGGTCCGACGTACACACGGCCCTGTGACCAGACCCCCAAGGTGGCGCCCAGAATGATCGCGATCAGGCTGGCCAGCAGCCAGCCCCACAGCATGCGCAGGGTCGTCTGCATCGTCTGGTCCGCGAGTTCCCCCTCACGAAACCCCCAGACCAGCGCCTCGGCGGCGGCCCTTGGGGTTGGCAGATAGATCTTGCCCACCAGCCCGGTCACGGTGACCGCGTGCCACAGCAATCCAAGCAGGAACAACCCTGCGATCGCATGGAGCGAACGGGAAGCAACGCTCATGACGGCAACCCCTCTTGTGGACTGCTCAAGCCGAGGCCTGCCATCAGGCGCCCTTGCGTCATCACGAGAATGAGGTTCAGCGCCCAGCCAAGCACACCCACCCAGAGCAGATAGCCGAACATTTCCGCAGGCTTGAGCGCGACCTGCGCGGTGACCAGTCCATAGCCCAGTCCATACGGATTGACCACGATCTCCACCGTCACCGCGACCACCAGTGCGATGCCGATCGCCAACCGCAGCGCCACGATCAGCCTCGGCGCCACCGAGGGCAGAACGATCTTGAGCACGCGCGCCATGTAGCCCAGCTGCAGCACGTCCGCGACTTCGATCAGCCGTCGATCGACACTTGCGACGGCGCCCTGGACAAGGATCAAGATCGGCCAGAAGGTGGCAAATCCGACGACGGCGCTTTCCATGTGGATGCCGAAGCCGAAAGCCATCATCGCCAGCGGAATGAGCGCCACCGACGGCATGGGTCGCAGCAACTCGATGGGCGCATCCAGCAAGCGCGCAACCCTTGGCGACAGCCCCAGCACCAGTCCTCCCGCAAGACCGAGGACCGCGCCGTAGACCAGGCCCATGCCCGCGCTGGCCAGGGTCTGGGCCGTCTTGTCGAGCAGGATTCCGCTCGAGAGCATTCCCCACAGCGCCCGCAGCACCGTGCTGGGCGGAACCACGTTGTCGCTCAGCGAGCCAGATGCGCTGGCCGCGACCTCCCAGATGCCGAGCAGGCAGACGGGCACGATCAGTCCCTTGCCGGCATTCATGCGGCCTCCTTGTGCATGAGACCGTGGAGTTCCCGCCGCAAACGAACAAACTGGGCATCCTCACGCGTCGTCAACTGATCGCGTGGCGTCGGCAACGCGACGTCGATGACGCGATCGACGCGTCCAGGGTTCGCGTCGAGCGCAATCACCTGATCGCCCAGGTAGATCGCCTCTTCCAGGTCATGGGTCACGAACAGCACCGTCATATCTCGGCTCGCGGCGATGGACAGGATCTCGTCCTGCAGCGACTGACGCGTCATGGCATCCAGTGCGCCGAAGGGCTCGTCCATCAGCAGCAGACGAGGCTCCTGCGCCAAGCAACGCGCGATCTGCAGGCGCTGCTGCATGCCACCCGACATCTGGCCGGGGTACTTGCGGGCATGGTCCCGAAGACCTACGGTCTTCAGAAGCTCCTGAATGCGATCGGCGCGCTCCGGGCGGGGAATGCCCGCGGCCTCCAACGCCAGGGAAACGTTACCGGCCACGCTGCGCCATGGCAGCAGCGCGCGGCCGTAGTCCTGGAACACCACCGCCATGTCGCGCCGTGGCCTGCCAAGCGCCTGATCCGCGAAATGAACACTTCCGCTCGAGGGCGTGACGAGCCCGGCGGCGACTCGCAGGACCGTCGTCTTGCCGCAGCCGGATGGACCGATGATGCAGGCGAACCCGCCGGCAGGAATCGTGAACGACACGCCGCTGAAAACCGGGCGTCCCGCATAGGACACCGAGACGTCTCGGAAGGTCAGTCCGGAAGATCGTTGGGGGATGCAGTCACTGCGCATACAGCCGTCCCACCTCCGGATTGGTGCGCAACATGCCTTGCTCGCGCATCATGACGATCGTGGCGGCCAGCGTTGCGGGGTCACGCGCCGTCACCAGCTGGGGCATGGGAATCTTCGCGGCCACGTCCGGGGGCAGGCCCGTGAACCTGGCGATCTGAACCTTGGTCTGATCCGGATTCGCTTCGGCGAAGGCAATGCCCTTCTTCAAGGCCTCCCGGAACTTCGCAATGACATCGGGATTCGCTTTCGCATAGTCTCGGGTCGAGACGTAGTAGAAGATCGGCATCGGCTGCTCGAAGTTGGACACCATGGAAGTGACTACGTAGCCGGTATTGCTCTCCAGCATGCGCCCCAGCATGGGCTCGGCGGTGATGACCGCATCCACGCTGCCTCCGCGGATCAGGTCCGGGTGCTGCGGAAACCCGCTCTCCACGAAGGTCACCCGCTTGGCGTCAACGCCATTGAGCGCGAGCCACTTGCGAAACCACACATGGAGGATGGCGCCAACGCCAGGCACGCCCACCTTCTTGCCCACGAAATCCTGCGGCTTCTGGATTCCGGAGCCGTTGCGAGCGAAGGCCGCGAAGTTCTTGCTGGTCTTGGCGCCCACGCTGCCTTCGGCAATGACAACAAGATCCAGGCCGCCATCCACCGCCTGCAGGAAAGTGGTGGACGTGATCGTTGCCACCTGTACCGCACCCGACTGGAGCGCCGGCGGCATCGAGGGATTCAGCGGAATGAGCTTGAGCTCCACGGGCAGTCCAGCGTCCTTGAAGTAGCCCTCCGAGGAAGCCATGAACGCCCCAGCGATCTCCGCCGTTGCGACATGGCCCAGCACGAGCGGTTTGGGCTGTGCCAGTGCCGGACCTGCCATCAGCGAGGCGGTCAATGCCAGCGCGATCACTTTTGCAAAGATCTTGAATGTCATGGGTGTCTCCTGTTTTTTGAGGGGGCGAGCGTTTAAACCGGATGCGGCAGTCAGAGAAGGTCTGGGTTGGGCAGCAGGATCACCTTTCCTGCACGGCCGGTACGCGCCGCGTGTGCGACGGCGGCCTTGACGTCGTCCATGGGGTAAATCGCCTCCACCCGGACGTCGATCACACCCTGCTCGATCAGCTTCGCAATCACGTCGTACACGGCGTTGCGCTCTTCGACGGACGCGTTCTCGAACCAGTGCGTGAACCAGTAGCCGCGAAGCGCGATGTTGCGGAACACGAGGTCCGATGCGTCGACACGGCAGGATGCGGAAGACAGCAGGCCGTAGGTCACGACAGTCCCGCCGTCCACCAGGCAGCGGCTCAGGGCGGCAGTACCCTCACCCGCGACTGCATCGAATGCCAGTCGAATCGGTGCACCACCCACGGCAGCCTGAATGCGTTCGGTCAGATCGGGCCCATCCGCAACCACGGCATCGGCGCCGCTGGCCATCACGGCTTCGATCTGGCTCTCGCTGCGCACGATGCTCACCGTACGCACGCGCATGTGCTTGGCCAGCTTGATGACGTTGTGCGCCACGGCCGAGTTGCCGGCGTTCTGCAGAACCCATTCACCCGGCTCGAGTGCGACGAAGCCCTTGAGCATGTGCCATGCGGTTGCCGGATTCACCGCCATCATGGCGAGTTGGTGGATGTCGGCGGTCTTCGGCAGCGGCCGAAGCCCTGCCGCGGGGGCTGTGACCTGCTGGCACCAGTTGCCGCGGCCCGCGAACAGCGCCAGCACCCGGTCACCGATCCGAAGATGCCGGACATCCTTGCCGAGCTTGCGGACCTGTCCCACCGCCTCGCCGCCAGCCAGGCAAGGCAACGGCGGCGGACGCGCGCCGAACCGGCCCTGGAAGTTGAGAAGATCGGAAGGATTGATCGGGGCGGCCAGGATGTCGAGAACCACCTCATTCGCACCGGGTTCATCTGGTTCTGGCACATCGACCAGCGCCACGAGGTCGGGATCCGAGCCGAATCCCAGGATATGTACAGCTTTCATCCGCCGCTCCATCGTGTTCAGGCTTAGGGCCGCCGCGCGCATCAGCGGGCGACGTTCACGATGGTCTTGCCCAGGTTGGCCCCCTTGAGCATCCCGATGAAAGCGGCCGGTGCGTTTTCCAGACCGTCTACGGCATGCTCGGCGTAGCGCAGCTTTCCTTCCTTGAGCCAGGCGGAGAGGCGCGCCAGCGCCTCGGCATTGCGAGGGGCCCAGTCACCCACGATGAAACCCTCCATGCGGGCGCGGCTGGTGAGAAAGTAGCGCATGCTGCGCGGCCCCATGTCGGGCTCGGTGAGGTTCGATTGGGAGATCTGGCCGATCACCACCACGCGCGCTTTGAAAGACAGGTGATTGAAGACGGCGTGCGAGATCGCACCGCCCACGCCATCCAGATAGACGTTCACGCCATTCGGGCAAACGGCAGTGAGCGCGGCTTGAATATCGCCCACGGTCTTGTAGTTGATGGCGTGATCGAAGCCCAGTTCGTTCACGCAGTAGGCGAGCTTGTCGTCGTCGCCTGCAATGCCGACGACGGTGCATCCGGCGAGCTTCGCGATCTGGCCAGCGATCTGGCCCACCGCGCCCGCCGCACCGGAGATCACTGCCACGTCGCCAGGAACAGGTTGAGCGACGTGAAGCAGCGAGAAGTAGGCGGTCAGACCCGGCATGCCAAGCACACCGAGCGCGGTCGATGGCGGGGCAAGCTCGGGGTCGATCTTGCGCAATTGAGAGGCGGCAATCGCTGCGAACTCCTGCCAGCCACCAGGTCCCTCGACGATGTCGCCGGGCGCGAATCCCGGCGCATGGCTTTCGACAACCCGGCCCACCGTGCCGCCTACCACGACCTCACCGATGGCCACAGGGGCCGCGTAGTTCTTGGCGTCGCTGATACGACCGCGCATGTAGGGATCTAGTGAGAGAACCAGCGTCTGGACCAGCACTTGCCCGGCGGACGCGATGGGCATGTCTGCGCTCGTGAGCACAAAGTTTTCCGGTGCCGGCATGCCAGTGGGGCGGCTCTTGAGGGTGATCTGGCGGTTTCGCGGATGTGACATGGGTTGATGCGGCTGTTCGTACAAAAAGGTTCGGCTGACCTGCGATCCGAGAAGAAGATCAGGAGCCAACACTTTCGATACTATACGGCTAGTATCGAAACTAGCGCAGGGATTACCCTTGGCTGTCCAGGCAAGCTTGCAGCAAGATTGAATGGGCTACTGGAAAGTGAGGGAGCGTTCGCTGTGGCGGCGTTCGCAGCCACCGATGGCAGCCATCTGCCGAACCGCGAAGAGATTTCTCGGAAAGGCTCAGACCGATGAGAAAAAATTGGAAAAAAAGATCAAATCGCTTGTGCCGACACCGATGATGTGCAGTGAGCTCAAGTCTTCTCGCGCAAATTGGATGCTCAACCGAACGTAAGTTCGACCACTGTCAAGTGCTGCACCACCAACGGTACCGTTGAACGTGCGGGCTTCCCCGCTCAGTCCATGCCCGCACCTGTTTCACGTGCGCCCTGGTCGGGGGATGGACGACTCCACAGGCCAGTCACCACGTGAGAATAGGGTTCGCAACTTGTCTCGCCTGCATGGCGAGTCGTCCTTGACATCGCCAGTCCATCAAGTGCCGAAGGACAAAAGATTGAGGTTTCGATGGGGGTGAGCGCCTCACCCGGGCGCCGTGGACCAAAAGTCCGCCAGCGTGCGGTTGAACAGTTCAGGATCCTCGAGATTGGCCAGGTGGCCGGCCCTATCCAATTCCACCACGCTGGCATGAGGGACTGCGTTCTTGAGCATCTGCAGCGCCGCCGGCGTGACTCGCCGATCGAGCCTGCCGCTGAGCACCAGCGTTCGCACGCCTGACGCGCGCGACAAGGCAGGCCTCGCGTCGTCGTTCAGGATGCTCTGAAGCGTTTGCAGATAGTCATCCATCTTCATGGTGGCGATGAGAGCAACCATCTCTGATTTCACCGCAGGCTCCATAGACGCGCAGGCCGTGCCGTCCATGTACATCTGAGCGAATGCGGCTATACCTCTGTCGCGCAGGAACTCACGTGTGGACTCGATGCGGGCTTGAGCCTCCGGGCCAGCCAAAGTGCAGTAGCTGCATGCCAGCGCCATGCTGCGGCAAGCGCCGTCCAGGCGGGCGGCTAATTCAGCGGCCATCAGTCCCCCCATCGACAGGCCGACCAGATGGGCCCGCCGAACACCCAATACGTTCATGACCGCCGCAGCGTCGTCCACGCAATTTCCGATCGAAAAGCCGCCCCGGTTGCTTGAGCGCCCGTGGCCTCTGCAATCCATAGCCACCAGATGGTAACGGTCTCGCAGGGCATCGAACTGTGACGCCCACATGGCGGACGAAAGACCCAGGCTGTGGAAGAAGACGACGCTGGGCAGCTCAGGCGTGCCTTCCACGCGCACATGCAGCCGCTCACCGTTGAGGTCGAAGTCGTGCAGGGTCATGATCGGACGCCCAGATCAGTGGGCGGCACCGGCACGAATCGCAGGCATGGCGCCGGCGAGCATGCTGGCCGCCATCTCAGCGCACATGTCGAAATCCGCGGCCTGCGCTGCACGCAAGTAGCGCTTGACGGTGGCCAACGCCACCGGGTGGCGAGCACCAAGCAGAGCGACGATCTCATCAACACGTCCTGGCAAAGCGGCATGCTCCACGACTTCGCCGACGATGCCGCCGCGTACCGCTTCGTCGGCGCTCAATGTCGCCAAGCCCAGCACCATGCTGGCGGCGACCTTGGGCTGCACCTTGCGCGCCAGCGCAGACAGCGCCAGTGTCGGCGGCAAGTCCTTGCTCATCTCGGGCAGACTGAAACGCGCGGTGCGCGATGCCACAGCGATGTCGCAGGCAGCAACCAGCGCGCAGCCTAAGCCGTGCGCATCGCCCTGCACCTGTGCCACAGACACGATGTCCAGCGTATGCAATGCACGGTAGAGAGCAAGGATCGGTCCGACCAGACGCACACGCAAGTCTTCGGAGGTCGCCTGTCCCGCAGCGGGTGCGCCGCCCTCGGGCGCTCGGCCCACGCAGAACTGATCGCCCTCCGCACAAATACGCAGCACGCGGACCTCTGGTCTTGATCCGGCCTGGGCGATGGCATCCCGCGCCCCCCGTATGTCCGGCAAGGTCAAGGCATTGCCAGTCGCGGCCCGCGACAGCGTAAGGCGGGCCTCGGCACCGTGGTAGTCAAGGCGGATGGCGGAATGGGTCATTCAGGGTCTCCTGGTTTCCGAAAGCACGAGATCGGCGCCCTTCTCAGCGATCATGAGCGTAGCGGCGTTGGTGTTGCCAGCGATGATGCGCGGCATGATGGATGCGTCGATCACACGCAGGCGAGACGCACCGCGCACGCGCAGATCGAGGTCGACCACGCTGCGCTCGTCTGCGCCCATGCGGCAGGCGCCTACGGGATGGTGCACGGAGTCGCCCTTTAGGCGACAGAATGCCAGCAGGTCTTCGTCGCTTTGCAACTGCGCACCAGGCGCCAGCTCGAATGTTCCGTAGTCCTGCCAGACTGGTTGCTCGAAGAACTTCCTCACCCAGCGCAAGCCGTTGAGCATCAACGCGCGGTCGTACTCGTGGTTCATGTAGTGACCCACGATCGCCGGATGCTGATCCGCGTCTGCGCTCCTGATGTGAATGCTGCCGCGCGAGCGCGGAGCCAGCGCGCACATGATGGCGGTGACGCCTGGCACTTTCGAAAGCCGCCTGGGGTGCTTGGATGGATCGAGCGAGCCGGGTGCAAACAACATCTGCAAGTCAGGGCGGTCCACCGCGTCCGATGATCGAAAAAATCCACCGGCAGGCGCAGCGTTGCTCGCCAACAGACCATTGCGGCGTGTGTAGTAGCGAAGCACCTGGCTTGCAAGGCCCAAACCCGATGCATAGCGATTCAGCGTATCGAGGTTCCTGACGCCCACCACTACGGGCGCCTGGTAGTGGTCCTGCACGTTCTCGCCCACAGAGGGACGGTGCACATGGACGTCGATCCCCAAGGCCTGTAAGCGCGCCCCATCCCCCACACCCGACAGTTCGAGGATCTGGGTACTGCCTACCGTTCCAGCCGAAAGAATGACCTCGCGACGCGCACGGGCAGTGCACACGCGGCCGTCGGCTGCGCGGAACGTGAGTCCGCTCGCCACATTGCCATGCCACGCAATACGCTGAACGACCACGCCGGTAAGCAGGGTGAGCTTGGATCGCTGGCGCGCGCGCTTGAGGTAGGTACGTGCCGCACTCATACGCCGTCCGCCCTCCACCGGTTGGTGGTAGTAGCCAGCCCCCTCCTGGCTTGGTCCGTCGAAGTCGTCGCTAGGCGGAATACCCGCTTGCACCATCGACCGAATGAATACATCACAAGCGGGATGGCTTGGCGCGCGCGTTACGGGCACTGGCCCCTCGTCGCCGTGCAACTCGCTCGGCCCACGCACATGGCGCTCGCTGCGTTTGAAATAAGGCAGCACGCTCTGCCAGTCCCACCCCGTGCAGCCGGCTTCGGCCCAGCCGTCGTAGTCCGCGGAATGTCCCCGCACGTGAACCATGGCGTTGATGCTGCTCGATCCGCCGAGCACGCGCCCCCGCATATAGGTGATCTGCCGTCCCGCGAGGCCCGGCTCAGGGTCCGTGCGGTAGTCCCAGATCACGCGAGGATCGAAGGCGACATAGTTAAAACCCGCAGGAACGTGTAGCAACTCCATCGAGTCTTTCGGTCCCGCTTCAAGCAGGAGCACGCTGTGGCGGCCGTCTTCGGTCAGACGGTCGGCTAACACGCAACCGGCCGTCCCGGCCCCTGCAACGATGTAGTCGAATTCCAGTTCGCTCCCGGTCATCGGCGGCCCCTCAGATGACTGCAGTGGATTCATGCAACCAGTCATTCACCACTGTTTCGGTGTGCTCACCGAGTGCAGGGGGGAACGTGGGCGTGGCTTCGCTGGCACCCACGAATTTCAGCGGATTCCCAGCCACGCTTGCCTGAAGCTTGCCGCGCGGGCTGTGATCGGGAGTCTGAAGGTTCAGCACCATGCCACGCGCCTGCGCCTGATCACTGAGCAGCGCCCGATCCAGCGTATTCACAACGCCAGCCGGAATGCCGTCTGCGATGAGCAGCGGCATCCATTCGGCCGCAGTGCGCGCAAGAAAGGCCTTCTCCAGAAGCGGCCAGAGAGCATCCCTGTTTGAAAAGCGTGCGGCATTGGTCACGAAGCGCGGGTCGTGCACGAGCCTTTCCACGTTCAATACTTTGGCGAGAGATCGCCACATCTTCTCGGTGTTGGCCGTCACGACCACGCTCGCGCCGTCGCCTGCGATGAAGCTCCTGTACGTGGGAATGGAGTCATGGCCCGCACCCTGTCGTCCAGGAATCTGCCCGGAGTGCAGGAAGGCTGCCGCTTGATAGCTCAGCATCGCGAGCTGGCAGTCAAGCATAGCCACATCGACCCAGCGGCCCTTGCCGGTGAGGGTGCGCTCATGCAAGGCCGCCAGCAAGCCGATCACGGCGTAAAGGCCCGCCGACAGGTCGCCAAGCGGAATCCCGGCGCGAACAGGCTCGCCATCCGGCTGTCCCGTCATACTCATTCCGCCCGAGAGCGCCTGGACCACCATGTCATATGCGGGCCAGTCGCGCCAGGGTCCGTCCTGGCCGAAGCCGGAGATCGAGCACCAGATGAGCCCGGGCTTCTCGAGGACGAGGCCTTCGTAGTCCAAACCCAATCGCGGCAGCACGCCCGGGCGGAAATTCTCCACCACCACGTCAGCACGCATGGCGAGCGAGCGCACAAGCGCGACGCCTTCGGACGTCTTCATGTCGGCGACGACGCTGCGCTTGTTACGGTTGACGCTCAAGTAGTAGCTGCTATCGCCATCTACGAAGTTCGGCGGGATGGTCCGCGAAAGTTCACCTGTCGGCGGCTCCACCTTGATCACGTCCGCGCCGAGGTCGGCGAGGATCATGGTTCCGTACGGACCTGACAGGAACTGCGTCAGGTCAAGGACACGCACACCTTTCAAGGGCTGCGCAGGCTTGGCATCGATCATGATTTTTCGTCTCTGGTCGTATCTTGGTAGGTGGATGCCGGCCTGGGCCAGATGCCCGGGTAGCCCAGCGTGCGCGACAGCTCGCCGGCGTAGTGCATTGCCAGGCCGGCAAGCCGCGCGCGGTCCTTTTTCTGGAAGCGGGTCTCGGGAACGGTGTAGCCGAGGGTTCCGACAATCTGTTCGCGGCCGTCGAAGACCGGAGAAAACGTGCCGACCGCTCCGGAGATGCGCTGGCCTCGGGTGTGCGAGTAACCCTGGTCGCGTATCTCGATCAGCATGCGCCGGATCGCCCGGTGATCGCGCCGGTTCAATGGGTCATCGTTCGCCAGCACGCGGTCGACCTTGTCGCTACCCAACCAGGCCAGCGCGGCCAGTCCAGACGAACCCGTCGAAAGCGCGTAGGGCACATTGAGCGGTACGCGGTAGTCGAGCATCTGGCCAGACTCCACGCCGGAGATGAAAACCAGCTTCAAGGCGCGCTGGTCGAGCATGGCCAGATAGCTGGACTCGCCCGCTTCCCGCGCGGCGCCATCGAGAAACGGCCGCGCAACGGCCTGGAGCGGCATGCGATGCGTCACCAACGATCCGAGCCGGAAGAATTCGAAGCCGGGCCGGAACGTGCGGGTGATGTCATCGCGCTCGACCATGCCCTCTTGCATCAGCAACTCGAGCAAGCGGTGCATCGTCGAGATTGGAAGATTGACCGTGTCAGCCAGCTCTTTCATGGTGGGCTCCTGGCGCGCTTGCGCCACCGCACGCAGGACGAGCACGGTGCGCGCGATCGTGCCGGTCTCACGTTCCGCGCCGCTACCCTGCTTCGCTGCCGACAGCGTGCCGGGGCGGGGAAGCGGTGTCATGCAGCGCTCCCTTCGCTGTAAGCCCCGGCGGCCAGCAGTTGCTCGAAGAGGTCCTGAGGAACTGTCGGCGAGTTTTTGAGCTCCAGACGGAATTCACCGAGGGCGTTCTCGATGGCGCTGATGATCGCCGCCGCAGCCGGAATAGTCCCACCTTCGCCTGCGCCCTTGACACCCAGTGGATTGAGGGGCGAAGGCGTTTCAAGGTGCACGGTGTCCACGCGTGGCACATCCGTCGCCATGGGCATCAGGTACTCGCCGAAGTTGGTGGTGACTGGCTGTGCGTTCTCGTCGTACTGCATCCACTCCAGCGTCGCGTTGCCGATACCATGGGCCACCGCCCCCTGCACCTGCCCATCAACGATAAGGGGATTGATGAGGTTGCCGCAGTCGTGCGCCATCACGTAGTTGATGATCCGCGTCTGGCCGGTGTGCTTGTCGACTTCGAGTTCCACCACCGCCGTGCCGTTGCAGAAGGTGCTTTGCGCGGGCGAGAAATACTGAGTCTCCTCCAGCCCGCCTTTAAGCCCTTCTGGGAACGAGAATCCAGGCATGCCCTGCGCGATGCGCGCCAGTTCGCCGAAGCCCATGCTCCTGGCAGGATCGGCAACCAGATGCACGCGAGCCTCACCCAAAGCAAGCGAGGACACGTCGCACTGCATGATGAATGCTGCCAAGCTCAGCAAGCGTTCCCGCACCTTGCGAGCAGCCAAGTAGACAGAGTTTCCAGCGGTCACGGTGATGCGGCTTGCAAACGTGCCGACACCCATCGAAATGACGCCCGTGTCGGCGGTGATGACGTCCACCCGGTCCATTGGAAGGTTGAGCTCTTGCGCGCAGATCTGCATGAAGGTGGTGTGATGGCCCTGTCCCTGCGGCGCGGCTCCGGTCAGCACGCTTACCCGGCCGTTCTGCTGAACGCGCACCGTAGCGCCCTCGAACGGCCCGAGACCTGTGCCTTCAACGTAGTTCGCCACTCCTATGCCGATGTAGCGACCCTCGGCGCGCGCCTGGCGCTGACGCTCGGGAAACCCCGCGTAGTTCGCCCGCGCCAGCGCGGCGGCTTGGGTAGCTGGATAGTCGCCACTGTCATAGCGCATGGGTTTGCCGTCGCGATAGATGAACCCTACGTCATAGGGCATCTGCTCAGGCTGGATGAAGTTGCGTTCGCGGATTTGGGCGCGGTCCATGCCGAGCCGTGCGGCGGCGCGATCCAGGATTCGCTCCATGGCGAACACGGCCTGGGGACGGGCCGCGCCCCTTACAGGCGACGTCCCGCCTTTGTTGGTGAGCACCACCTTGAGATCCACCGACATCGACGGAATGACATAGGGACCGGGAGTCGTGGTCACACCGATCCACGGCATGATGATGCCCCACGGCAGGTAGGCCCCGTTGTCATGCACCATCTCGAGCTTGGCACCGCGAATTCCGCCGTCTGATTCGAGCGCGAGGGAGATCGTCCACCACTGGTCGCGTTCCTGCATCGCGGTGAGAAAGTGTTCGCGCCGGTCTTCGATCCACTTCACCGGCCGGCGCAGGTCCCGCGCGGCGATGCACACCAGGGCCTCTTCGGGATAGAACATCCCCTTTGGCCCAAACCCGCCGCCGACATCGTTCATGATGACGCGCAGCTTTTCGGGATCCCATTCCAACAGGTCCACGAGGACTCGCTTTTCCAGGTGGGGGGCCTGGCCCGACGACCACACCGTGAGCTGACCCGTACTGGCGTGCGACTCTGCCATGTAGCCGCGTGCTTCCATAGGATGAGCGGAGCCGCGGTTTTGCCAAAAGGTGTCGGTGACCACCACCGGAGCATTTTCGAAAGCGGCGGCAGCATCGCCGTAGGCCATGGTCACGTGCGCTGCAATGTTATCGGGCGCGCCGGCATGGGCCAGCGCCGCACCGGGCTTGAGCGCGTCGATGGCGTTGGCCGAGACTGGAAGTTCTTCGTATTCCACCTCGATGAGCGCGCACGCGTCCTCGGCGAGGTAGCGGTTGTCCGCCACCACAAAAGCCACTGGATCACCGACGGTGAACACTTCCTCATGCGCGAGCAACCGCTGCGCGTGCATCTGGCGAATGGCCGGGTTGGGCACGAGGATCGGGATGCCTACACGAGCGGACTCGGGCAACTCGGCAAAGGTGTAGACCGCCACCACGCCGGCCATGGTCCTGGCCGCAGAAACGTCGATGCGCAACACCCGGGCGTGCGCGAAGGGGCTGCGCAACACTGCTGCGTGCAGCGTGCCGGGGATCTTGAGGTCGTCGACAAAACTGCCCTGGCCTTGCAGCAGCTTCCGATCTTCGGTGCGTTGCACGCGTTTGCCCACGTAGTCGTGGCCGGTGCCGATCTGTTTGGCGTCGGTGATGTCCATCGCAGCCTCCTTCAATTCACTTCTTGGTGAGCCGGCGTGGCCGCTGCGCGCAGGCGGCGCGCCGCCAACTGAGCCGCCTCGACGATCGGTTGGTAGCCCGTGCAGCGGCACAGGTTGCCGGTGAGCGCGTCGCGGATCTGTGCCTCGCTGGGATCCGCGTGGTCGGCGAGCAATTCGGTCAACGTGGCCAGCATGCCGGGCGTGCAGAAGCCGCACTGCAGCGCATGGCACTCATGAAAGGCCTGTTGCAGTACCGAGAGCGCTCCGTCGGGAGCAGAAAGCCCCTCCACGGTGGTGATTTCGTGGCCATCGACCTGCACGGCGAGCGTGAGGCACGATCGCGCGGTTCGCCCGTCGAGCAGCACGGTGCAGGCGCCACAGACGCCATGCTCGCAACCATAGTGCGTGCCGGTCATTCCACAGTCATGGCGTAGGAAATCACCGAGCGTTCGGCGTACTTCCACGCTACGCTCCATGGTCTTGCCGTTGATCTGGCAGCGAATGCTTTTTTCGTTCATGATGTTCCTTCATCTTCGGACGGTTGCATCCGCTCGAAGGCGGTGCGCAGGGCTCTGCTGCTCAGGACACCCGCGAGGTGGCGTCGGTACTCGGCGCTCACGTGCGCGTCGCCCACGGTGTCCTGCGCGCGTGCCGCCGCCGCTACCTCCCCTATCAGCGCTTCGTTGGCCTCGCGCCCCAGGGCACCGGCCTCTACTTCCGAGAGGCGTACGGGTCCGGCGGCAATGCCGCACAAAGCCACCGCCAATCGGGTGATACGTCGGTGGGCATCGCAGGAGGCGAGCACCGCCACGCCGACAATGGCGTAGTCGCCCTGACGGCGCGCGTACTCGGTAAAGGACCAGCCATGTCCACGTGGCCAAAGATCGATGTCGATGCGCGCGAGCACCTCGCCATCCTCAAGGTTGGGTGTCAGATAACCCAATGCCCAGTCGGCCATGGACACGCGCCGCTCGCCGCGCTGGCTGCGCAGCACGAGTTCCGCTCCTTGTGCGGCCAGGAAGCAGGGCTGTTCTGACGCTGGGTCGAGATGGCACAGGCTGCCACCCAGCGTGCCGCGGTTGCGAATCTGCGGATGGCTGACGAGCTCGTAGGCTTCGGGAATCAGAGGTGCAACGCGGCGCACCAGCTCTGATCGCTCGATGTCGCGCTGACGGGTCATCGAGCCGATTTGCAATCTGCCTTTCTGCAGATCGATGCCTTGCAGCTCGCTGACCGTGTTGAGATCGATGACATGGTCGGGCTGCACGAAGCGAAAGTTCATCATTGGCATCAGGGTCTGCCCCCCAGCCAGGAGTTTGGCGTTGTCCAGCGTCGAGGCCAGGTCCATGGCTTCGGCAATCGTGGTCGGCGCGTGGTAGGCGAATGCAGAGGGTTTCATCCGGAATCCTTGAGTGCTTGGTGGGTGGTGCAAGCGAGGGTTCAAGCCTCGAAGACGTGGATGCAACAAGCGCCATGGTCAAAGCCAGCCGTGCCCCCACCTGTGACGTGCGTGAGACCCAGTCGCGCACCCCGCACCTGCCGCGCGTCGCACCTGCCCTGCAGCTGCCGGACGATTTCCACGATCTGTGCGGTTCCGCTGGCACCTACTGGGTGCCCTTTGGACAACATCCCACCGCTGGGATTGACAACGTTGCGCCCTCCCAGCGATGTGACACCGCCGTGCAGCAAGCGCGGCGCTTCGCCTTGCGGGCAGAGCCCCAACGCTTCGTAGTACAGCAGCTCGGCAATGGTGAAGGCGTCATGGCATTCGAGCACGTCGATGTCCCGCGGATCCAGCGCAATCTCCTCGTAAAGCTCGCCTGCGCAGCGCAGCGTGATCTCTGGAATCGTCATATCGCGAAATCCGCTGAGGTAGCGCCCCGAAGCCAGATGCGAGCCGCGCACCTTCACGGCCGGATGCAGGGCCGAGCGAGCGCCGTCGGCCGGCCCGATGACGACCGCGGCCGCGCCATCGCCTGTGGGACAGCACTGCATGAGGGTCAGCGGGTCGGCGATGGGACGCGAGGCCAGCACTTCCTCGACTGTCGTTGGGGCACGGAACTGGGCATAAGGCGTGAGCGCGCCGTGTCGTCGGGACTTCACCGCCACCATCGCCAAGTCCCGGGCGCTGTGGCCATGGTCATGCAGGTAGCGCTGCGCGCGCATTGCGTACAGCCCGGGCATCACCTGGCCATTCGCCACTTCGATGTCTTCTTCGTCCAGTGGCAGCGTGCCGCCACCGAGGCGCGTGAGTTTCTCGACGCCCACCACCATGGCATAGTCGATCTGACCGCTGCCGACTGCGATGAACGCCTCACGGAACGCCGTTGCGCCAGACGAGCATGCGTTCTCGTTGTTGACGATGGGTATGCCCGTGAGCCCTGTTTCGCGTGCCACGCGCTGGCCTGCCATCATGCCGGACAGGGCTGAGCCGCAGTACATGGCCTCGATGTCGCTGCGTACCAAGCCCGACTCTTTCAGCGCGTCGATGACGGCGGGACGGGCTAGGTGAGGTACCGAGACCGCACGATGCTTGCCGAATGGAATGATGCCGGTGCCCAGCACCGCCACATCACGAAGTTTGGCGTGGCTCATGCCGCGGCTCCTTCCAGGAAATAACGAAAGCCCTCTCCCGCAGCGACCACCTTCAGCACGACAGGCTGGTCCGCACGCCAGTCGGTGGTGGCATCGGCGAGCTTCGCGAGCAGACGCAACCCGTTGGGAAAGTCCGCATAACCGAGCGCGTAGGGCGTCTGCCAGTTGACCGGGGCAGCGTGTACACGCGTAAAGCTGTAAAGCGATGCCTTGCCCACCAGGGGCAGATCCCGCAGCGACTCATGAAGACAGAACGGGCAGATGGTGGAGGCCGGAAATGTGCATTTGCCGCAGGCCATGCATTGGCTGGCGCGCAACGCCAGACCGTGCTCCTGCGTCATTACTTCGGTGGCGGCCAGACGCGCCCCCTCGTTGGGGGCCAGAGTTTCGGAAGAGGGATTCATTGGTTGTCCGTCGATATCGGAGTGGGAAAAGCGGTGTCAGGAGCGGCGGCCTGTGAGGCGCGCGAACCAGCCCTTGACGGACGCTGCCAGGGCCCGCCACATCAGGGACCCCGCATCCAGACTTGCGACGGCTGGTGGCGCTGCATCTGAGGGCATGGCCAACGAGCCGGCTTGCGCAGGACCGTGTGACTCGGGTTCGGTCCTGGGTATCTCGCCAATGCTTTGCTGCAAATTGGCGGCGAACTGGTCCATCAATTGGCGCGACAAGGCCTCGATCATTCCGGCGCCGCGGCCGAACTGGGCCACCGCGCCCGACAGATCAACCGAGGAAATGATCTCGGCGCGAGTGCCGGCACCCTCCGGCTGGAGACGCATGTTCACATCGGCTTTCGCGCCGCCACGTCCCTTGGTATCTGAACCCTGCGCTTTCACGACCACGCGGCTGGACGCCGCGTCGACATCATCGAGGTGAAACCTGCCCGCGAAGCTGAAGTTCATAGGCCCGAGCTTGACGCCGAAGCTGGCGCGCCAACTGCCGTCGTCGTTGCGCCCAAGCAGCTGCGCACCCGGGAAACAAGGGGCAGCTCGCTCAATGTCCGTCAGGATCTTCCAGGCAGTGGCGGGCGGTGCGGCGATCACGAAGGAGGACTGGATGGTCAATGCCATGTACAGCTCACTTCTTCGCCACGTCTTCGAAGACGAAGTCCTTCGTCATCGGCGAGGTGTAGTTGCTCTCCAGGCTTTCCAGACCGAAGGGCTTGTTGCGATTGATCCTGAAGACCGAGCCGGCCATAGCCGGCGCACGGCCTGCAATAGGGCCGTAGGTGTAGTTACCCGAAAGACCGAGGTTGTCCACCATACCGAGCTGCGTGAGTGCCCTCATCACGCCCTCACGGGAAAGGTCGTTGTTGGCCACCGCCTTCTCCAGCAATGCCGTCATGGCGCGCGCCTGGTTGTAGCCCACCACGGCCCAGAGATCCGGCTTCTGATCGGGCCGGAAACGCTTGAGGTCATCGAGCATCGGTGCCACGCCCGGCACGCCGGTGCTGGCCCATTCCACGCCTTCTCCCGCGATCAACACATTCTTTTCAAGGTAGTCGATCGCCGGAGTGCCCAGCAGCGAACCGTGCCACGAAGGCCACTGGCCCACCCACTGCGGAGCGTAGCTTGCGCGCGCTGAACTTCCCACGATGTTGACGAGCTGGGCCGGCACCGTGGTGACGAGAACGACTTCACATCGTGCGTTCTTCATCTGATTGATCTGACCAGTGAAGTCGCGATCCTGAGGCCCGAAATACGTGGTCTCGACAACCTTCTTGCCGCTTTTCTCGAGTGCGAACTTCCAGCCCTTGAGGCCCGCCAGGCCGTACGGGTCATCGCGCACCATGGCGCAAAAGTTGGCGTCCTTTTTGTTCCCCTTTCGTAGCAGGTAATCCACCGAGTTGATGGCCATCAACTCATACGTGGATCCGATAGGCAGCAGATTCGGGTCCTTGATCATGAAGCCCTCGAACCCGCCCGGCGCCACCACGAACTTGTCGCGGCGCAGCTCGGGCAGGATGGCTTTGGTGGTGTGCGTGCCAAACACCGACGCGGTCACCACCTCGCCCTTTTGCTTGACGTAACGCTGCACCGCTTGACTCTCGGTGTTCTGATGATCCTCTGTCAGAACCTTGACCTTGTACTTCCGGGCGATGCCACCATTCGCATTCACGCCGTCGAACCACACTTGCATCCCCGTGAGCACAGGTTGCCCGAGCACCGCCACGGGCCCGGTGAGAGGGCCGATGTAGCCAACGCTGATGGTCTGGCCGTCGAAGCCCAGGGCGGGCTTGGGATCGGCGAGCGCGGGGCCGCACAGCAGCGCGAAAACCGGCACGGCCGACGCGGCGAGGCGGCAGGCAAATGCTTTGGTCATGAATGTCTCCAGTGATTTGATGAAAGGAAGGCCGAAGTCAACTGCCACGTACGCGTTGCTCGAGGCGGCGCCAGAGGCCGCCTAGCAGCGCCGACAGGCCACGGGGCGCGACCGTCAGGAATATGACGATGAGCACACCGAAGAGAACCTGGATCAGGGCGAAGACCGAGATCAACCCGCCGTCACCTGGCATTTGCGACACGATGCGCCCGGTGTTGGGTATCACCCCAAGGATGGCCTGCGTGGCGTGCGGCAGACTGATGATCACGGCCGCGCCAACGATGGAGCCAAGCACGCTGCCCACACCTCCGACGATGATCATGGCGAGGTATTGGATGGAGAGCACCAAGGTCCATTCCGCAGGACTTGCGAAGCTGACGTAGGCGCCGTAAAGCCCGCCGCTGAACGCGGCCAGCATGCTCGACATGGCAAACGCGGCCACCTTGTAGCGTGCGATGTCGATACCCAGCACCTCGGCCGTGAGGTCGCGATCGCGGATGGCTTGCAGCGCGCGTCCAGGCCTTGACCGCAAGATGTTCACCAAACCCAGCCCGACTACCGCCACCATTGGCCAGACAACCCACGCGAAGCGCCTGTCCTTCAGCGTCGGATCGCCCATGTCCCAACCCAGGATCGCCAGCGTCGGCGTGATCGCACGACCGCCCACTCCGCCAGTCACCGATGACCAATTGTTGAAGATGTGCAGACCGATGAAGACCAGCGCGATGGTTACCATCACGAGATAGTTGCCGCGAAGGCGCAGCGCGAAAGGTCCCGTGGCCGCGCCCACGGCACCGCCCAGGAGCGCGCAGGCGGCTAGCCAGACCGGCAACGGCAAGCCCCAATCCCCGCCGACCACGGCTGCGCAGTAGGCACCCATGCCGATGAAAAATGGATGGCCCAGCGACACCTGCCCCGCATTGCCGGAGAGAAGGTTCAAGCCCATTGCGGCGATGGCGGCGATGCCGATGTACACATACAACTTCAGAAGAAAGCCGGTCAGCACCAGAGGTAGCGCGAACCAAGCCACCAGCAGCCCGATCATCAAGAGCCAGCGCAGCGGATGACCCAGCAGATCGAGTCGATGCACGATGGCCGCCCGATGGATCGCACGAGTGGAGTCGGTCCAATCAACCCAAGAGCGCGAAGAAGGAGGGGTGGTGCTCATGTCAGCCTCTGCGCACGCTGCGCGTTCCAAGCAGCCCATACGGCCGCACCAACAGAATGGCGATCAGCACGATGTAGGGCATGACCAGGTGAAAGTTCTTGCCGAGCCATGGCGCGTACACCGGGACGTAATACGCGGTGAGCACCTCGGCGATGCCGATCAGAACGCCTCCAAGCACAGCGCCGGCCGGACTCTCCAGGCCACCGACGATTACAGCGGGAATGGCGGCCAGCGCGATCAGCGACAGCTCGGGGCTCACCACGCGAGCCCCACCCCCCAGGAAGATGCCGGCGACACCGGCGACCGCGCCAGCAAGGCACCAGGCCGTGTTGAAGACCGTGTTGGGCGAAATGCCCTGGGCCATGGCCGCTTCGCGATCGATCGCCGTGGCCCGCATGGCGATCCCAAGACGGGAAAAGCGGAAGAAAAGATACAGCGCGACGACGATCACCACTGCAAGCAGCACCGCCCAGAGGTCGATGGTGAACACTGATAGTGGGCCGATCGAGGTCATCGAGATACCCCAGGGATCGCCCATCGTGAGCACGTCGTAGCCCCAGATTGCCGGCGGAATCTGCTCGAGCACGATGAGCACCGCCCACGTCAGCATGATCAGGGTGAAGTGCGGCTTTCCAGCCATCCGCGACAGCACGAGGGTCTGCACCAGTATCCCAACCGCGCCGGTGGCGAACGCTCCTAACAGCAAGGCCAGCCCGAAATGAAGGCCCCATCCGCCCACCGCATGGTGTGCCAGGTAGGCGCCAAACATGAGTAGGCCGCCGGTCGTGAAGTTCAGCACGCCGGTGGCCTTGTAGACGATGACGAAGCCGATGGCGATGAGCGCGTACATCGTCCCCTGCGCGAAGCCCGCGAAGAGAATCTGGAAAAAATCAATCATGCTGTGCGTCCCGATCGGTCATTGATGCGCCGCCGCACCGAGGTAAGCCTCGATCACGCGCGGGTCGTTGCGCACGGTGTCCGGGTCGCCGAACTGAATCACGCGACCAAACTCGAGCACCATCACGCGGTCGGCCAGATCCATCACGAACCCGACGTCGTGCTCGACGAGCACGATCGTGGTTCCCAGCACCTGACGCACCTGATGGATCGTCAGCGCCATGTGGTCGCGCTCTTCACGGTTCATGCCAGCCACTGGCTCATCCATCAGCAACACGCTCGGCTCCATGGCGAGCGCGCGGCCGAGCTCCACGAGCTTGCGCGTGCCGTAAGGCAGAAGACCGACGGGACGCCCGCAAGCCTCACGCAGCTTGAGCAGGTCGACCAATTCGTCCACGCGTTCGCGGTGAGCGATTTCCTCGTCGCGCGCCTTCCCACGCCATAGCGCCGCCGAGAGAAAGCCGGTCTTCATCAAGGGATGCCGGCCCAGCATCAAATTGGTTTCCACATCCGCGTTGTCGAACAGGCCCAGGTTCTGGAACGTTCGCCCCAAGCCCAGGCTTACGCCATAGGACGTGGGGCGACCCACCAGTTCATGACCGTTCAAGCGGATGCTCCCCCTCTGCGGGGCATAGATGGACGAGAGGCAGTTGAAGAGAGACGACTTGCCGGCGCCATTGGGTCCGATGATGGCCAGCAGCTCCGCAGCCTTCACGTCGAAGCTCACGTCGGCCAGCGCCTGCACGCCACCGAACGCCAATGACAGACCTTGCACATCAAGCACGCGCTGTTCAGCCTCGAGCCCGCTCATGCAACGCCCCCAGCTGCGACCGCATCGGCCACCCGAAAGCTGCGGCGCCCCTGGTCCGACATGCCGAGGTAGATCTCACGCACGCGAGGGTCGCTTTGCAAGGCGCTGGCCGTCCCGCTCACAGCCACCCGACCGTTCTCAAGCACCAAGGCGTGGTGGCACAGATCGAGTGCCACACTGGCATTCTGCTCCACCAGAAGCACACTGACGCCGCTCTGGTTGATGCGCAGCAGGATCTCTGAGATCTGCGCCACGATCTTCGGTGCCACGCCAAGCGATGGCTCGTCGAGCAAGAGAAGGCGCGGTGCGGCCATGAGCGCACGACCAATCGCCAGCATCTGCTGCTCGCCGCCGGAGAGGTAACCGGCGATGGCATCGAGGCGCTGCTTCAGAATTGGGAAGTAGTCGAGCACGCGATCCAGCGTGTCTTTGAGTTCGGCACGCCTTGCGCCGATGCGCCGACGGGTGTGAGCACCCGCCATGAGATTCTCGGCCACGGTCATCTCGCCGAAGATCCGGCGGCCTTCCATGACTTGCGCCAGACCTTGTCGCACGCGCCCGGCGGCATTCAGTCGTTCCATCGCGTGGCCATCGAAGTGAAGGCTGCCGGATTCGACCTGACCATGGTGCACGGGAAGCAGCCCGGAGACGGCACGCAGCACCGTGGTCTTGCCCGCGCCATTGGGTCCGAGAATGGCGACGATCTCACCGACCGCGAGGGAGTACGAAACGTCCGTCAGCGCGCGCGAGCCGCTGCCATAGCGCACGCTGAGATCGCACACCTCCAGCAGTGGCGGCGCCTTGGAGCTACCGGTTTGCATGTCCGACTCAACCAATGGTGAATGGATCGCGCGTGGCGCCCGACAACTCGATCCAGACCGTTTTGGTCTCGAGGAAATCGAGCATGCCTTCGCGCCCGTTTTCTCGGCCTAGCCCGCTGTGGCCAAATCCGCCGAAAGGGGCGAATGGCGCGGCCACGCGGTAGGCATTGATCCATACGGTTCCCGCGCGCAACTTGGCGGCCATGCGGTGGGCCAGGCGCACATCGGTGGTCCATATGCCCGCTGCCAGCCCGTAGTCGGTGCCGTTGGCCAACGCCACCGCCTCGTCCTCCGTGTCAAAAGGCATCACGGCTAGCACGGGACCAAAAACTTCCTCCTGCGCAATGCGCATGTCCTGTGTGACGTCCGTGAGCACCGTGGGCCGCACGAAGAAGCCTCCTGCTTCGCCGGCGACCCCGCCACAAGCGACTTTCGCGCCCTGCGATTTCGCCGTCTCCACCATTGAGAGAATCTTCTGGTGCTGGGCGGCCGTGGCCGCCGGCCCCATCTCGGTTGCCGGATCCATCGGGTCGCCCAGGCGGATGGTGGCGGCGCGCGCCACCAGCGCATCGACGATCGCCTGTTGCACGCTGCGATGCACGATGAGCCGCGAGCCGGCCATGCAGCTTTGGCCCGTGGCCGCGAAGACTCCGCTCATGATGCCGTTGACCGTGGCAGGTATCTCGCAATCGCCAAAGACCACCTGCGCCGATTTGCCTCCCAGCTCGAGCGTGATTCGTTTGAAGCCACTCGCCACCGACTGGGCGATCGCAGCACCCACTCCATCGGAGCCGGTAAACGCCACCTTGTTCACGCGAGGGTCGGTTACCAGCGCGCGGCCGACCTCGGCACCGCCGGTCACCACGTTGAACACACCGGGTGGAACGCCCGCCTCTTCCACCAGCCTGGCGAACACCAATGTGGAGACCGGTGTGTATTCCGATGGCTTCACGACAAAAGTGCAACCCGCCGCCAGGGCAGGTGCCAATTTCCACACCATCAGCAGACCCGGCGAATTCCAGGGTGTGATGGCAGCGACCACTCCCACCGGCTCTCGTCGCGTGAATGCCATAAAGTTCGGCCGGTCGCTGGGCAGGACATCGCCCCATGGCTGTACGGCCTGCCCCGCATGGAAATAGAACCACTCGGGGATGTAGCGCCATTGCGCCAGCATTTCCTTGTAGAGCTTGCCGTTGTCCCGGCTCTCCAGCAACGCCATCTTCTCGGCATCGCGTGCCACCAGATCGCCCAGCTTGCGCAACAAGCCCGCGCGTTGCTGCGGTGTGGTAGCAGGCCAAGCACCGCGGGCAAAGGCATCAGCCGCGGCCCCCACAGCAGCGGCGACGTCCTTCGGGGAAGCATCTGGCACTCGGGCCCAGGGCTGCTGGGTATATGGATTCAGGCTTTCGATCCAGCCGCCGGTACCCGGCGTGGCCTGACCGTTGATCCACATGTCGAAGGTCTCAAGCATGGTGTCTCTTTCGTTTTTTTGCATTCCGATCAACGGAAGCGACTACTGATTAACAGAATTAGAAGTCGCGACCACGCCTGCAAATGAGAGGCGAAACCCGGAAGTCGATTCCGTTAAACGGAAGTTGCCGATGCTGCGACATGGAGAGACTCGCATCACGAATTCATGACGCGCGTCGCCTCATTCGTCCTGCTCATTGCTAAAAATTCAATGAGTCAATGGCTCGGAAGACAACTTCCATGCCAGGCGGCCTCGGGCTGCCGGCAGCAATTGAGCGGCCCCAGCTTCGGGAGAGGAATCGTGGCCGGTGCTTGCGCGCTCGGCAGTGCCTCGCGCTACGTTGGCCGTGCGCTCCGGCGGCCAACCACAAGGCGAGCGCGGCAAACCGCATTGCGCGGCACATGCAACTGCTTGTTGCCGCGCCCGATCCGTGCTTCAGGAAACTGAAGCGGTCTTCCCGGCCCAAAGGTCAACAGGACCGAGCCGATCAGCACCTTGTGTAGCAAGCATCCAGCCCGGATATTCGAGCGGCAGTTCGCTGACCGCGTCGAGTTGGCGGATCTCCTCCTCGCTGAGCGTCAGCGTGGTGGCTGCAATGTTGTCCTCGAGCTGGCTGAGCCGCTTGGCGCCAACCAGAACAGAGGTCACCACCGCTTTGGACAGGAGCCAAGCCAAGGCGACTCTCGCCACACTGCACCCGTGCGCAGCCGCGATCGGGCGCAGCGCGTCAATCACCCTCCATGCACGCTCTTTGTCCACGACGGGAAAGTCGAACTCGGCGCGTCGGGAATCCTCTGGCGACTGCTCGTCGCGGCTGAACTTCCCGGACAGAAGGCCACCTGCGAGTGGACTCCAGACGAGCAGGCCCATTTTTTCCTCTGCGAGAAGCGGAGCGAGCTCGCGCTCTAGATCTCGGCCGGCCAGTGAATAGTAGGCCTGAAGCGTATTGAAACGCGAAAGATGAAGGCGGGCCGAGATTCCAAGCGCAGTTGCGATGCGCCAGGCTTGCCAGTTCGAGACGCCCAGGTAGCGAACCTTGCCTTGTCGCACCAGATCGTCCAACGCGCGCAGCGTCTCCTCGATGGGTGTGAGGCTGTCGCTTGCGTGAATCTGGTAAAGATCGATGTAGTCCGTTTGCAGCCGTTTAAGGCTACCTTCCACAGCGTCCATGATGTGGCCGCGAGAAGCGCCAACATCGTTTCGGCCCTTGCCGACGCGGCTGTACACTTTGGTCGCAAGCACATAGTCCTTGCGCGCGATGCCAAGATTCCTGAATGCTTGTCCCAACGTGCGCTCGCTCTCACCTGCAGAGTACACATCGGCGGTGTCGAAGAAATTGATGCCCGATTCATAGCTCGCTTTGACGAGCTCATCTGCACCTTCTTGGCCCACGTTCCCGATGTGCTTATAGACGCCGCTCCCATCGCTGAAAGTCATGGTTCCAAGGCAAAGCTGCGAGACGAGCAACCCAGTGTTTCCAAGAGTTCGATACTTCATGAGGAATTTGAGGAAGTTTTGCTTTGTGTGAAGGCAAGGAAATGCCAGCGCTGGGCCAGTGTCGACCTGCTCGATCAAGACGAGAAGAGCCAAAGGTGCAATATCGTTTTCTGTTTTTGCAGCGTCGATCGGGCATAGCGGGTAGGGGCCTGGTTCACCCTTAACGCTGTTCAAGAGCTCTAACAAACCACAAGAAATCGCATGGACTGGAACGACCTGAAGTACTTTCTGGCTGTATCCCGCACCGGCAGCCTCACACAGGCCGCGCTCGAGCTCGCGGTGAGTCAATCCACTGTGAGTCGGCGCATCGGAGAGTTGGAGTCAAGTCTCGGCTTCAGCGTTTTCGTGCGCCATCAGACAGGCTATTTGCTCACGGATGGAGGGCTTGAGATACTGAAGCACGCTAAGCAGGTCGAAGACGAGGTTCTTGCATTGGAGCGCAACGCAGCTGGCCTCGATGGATCTCCTACAGGAACGGTTCGCATCGCGACATCGGAAAACTTTGCCACTGACCTTGTCATCCCCGCCATGCCTGCGCTTCGCAAGCGGTATCCGGGCATCTGCCTGGAGATCATCACCGGGACTGCGACTACTGCGCTCGGTCGCCGAGAGGCAGACATCGCATTGCGTGTAACCAGGCCGAGCAGGGGAAATCTCAAGGTCAGACGTGTGGGCCACATGACCTATTCCGTCTATGCGACCCGCAGCTACCTCGAAGAGAACCCGCCTGTTGAGGGTCTGCCGCTAGCAGGTCGTCAATTTGTGACTTGGGATGCCGGCCACGCGCACTTGCCTGCCGCTGTCTGGCTCGCACGCGAGCACCCAGGCTGCAAGATTGCGCTGGTCACGAACAACTTGCCGTCGCAGATCGCGGCAGTTCGCGCAGGATTAGGATTGGCTGTCATTCCGGATTTTCTCGCCGCGCGGGAAGGTTTTGTTCAAGTCATACCCGCAGAGCAACTGTTCAGCAACGATGTTTGGTTGGTCATCCATGCCGATCTCGCCGATTCGCTGAAAGTGCGCGCAGTCAGCGACTTTCTGGCCGAAGAGGTTGTCAATCGAGACCCAACCCTTTCGACGTATGAATGAATGAACGCCTACCGGACGAGCTTGCTGCGTGTAACGCCGTCTTCCGACCGAGCTCGCGATGCGCTGTCGCGGTGGCTGCGCGAGTTTAGGGAGATCCGCGCGATCCTCTCAAGCCGACATCCGCTCTTGACGCCGGCCTCAGGGTGCTGCGACGGAGCATTTCCATTGCATGCTGCGAGATCAATCGCGGCGCCTGAGGCGAAACTCGACTTCTGTCAGCAGTCGGATCGACCGAAGCGGCCTTGTGACCTCGGCCTGGGATTTCGCAATAAATTTGCACTTAGATCGAGTCATGGCCATGTCCACCTGGGGATGATCGAACGCGTGCCGCGAGTGAACGATATATACCGGCGTATGCCCATGCTGCAGTGCCCCCATCATGAAGCAGAAGCACATCACACTGAGTCGGCAGCGGCCGCACTCGAGACCGTGGTTTCCGGTGCCGCTGCTCTCTACCTCCCCTGGAACTTCGCAGCTCTCTTCTGCGCCCAGGCCGATTGCCCCTCGCGCAGATCTTCCGAGAGGTAGGCCCTGCGAATGCTCGCGTCGAGCGCCTGCGGGTCGAGCGTGCCGCGCGCGATGCGGTTGAGGTGATGCTTCATGCCGGTCAGCGCGATCGGCGCCATCGACGCGCAGTCGCGCACCAGGGCACTGATCTCCTCCTCCAGCTGATCGGGCTCGACGAGCTGCGTCAGGTAGCCGATGCGCTTCATCTCCACGGCATCGATCTTGCGCGCCGTCAGGAACAGCAGCTTGGCGTTGTCCAGACCGAGGCGGCTCACGTAGCGCTCCAGGCCCGAGCGGTAGTAGTGCAAGCCGAGGCGTGCGGCGGGCATGAACATGTCGATGCCCGTGGTCCCGACACGGAAATCGCAGGCGAGGGCGAGATCGGTCGCGCCGCCATACACGCCGCCATGCAGCACCGCCACCGTGACTGCACGCGCCATCTCCAGCGCATCGACCACCCCCTCGAAGTCGACCTTGCGCTCTGCGCCGATGCTGCCGATGTCGTAGCCGCTGCAAAAGTACTTGCCGCTGCCGCGCAACAGCAGCACCAGCACTTCCGGCCGCGCGTCGACCTCGGCGATCAGCGCGGCCAGCTGCTCGAGGTCGTCGGCGCTCAGGCGGTTGGCCTGTGCGGGGCGCCGCAGGCGAATGGTCGCGACCGCGCCCTCGATGCGAAGCTCGGGCAGGTCGGAGGAATCGGTGGGTTCGGTGATCGCGTTCATCGGCCTTGGAAAATGGGAGGACGTTTGGCGAGGAAGGCGCGGCGGCCCTCCCGATAGTCTTCGCTGTCGAAGCATTGCAGCACGAGCGCCGCGATCTCGTCGGCCGCGGCGCTGTCCGAATAGCCCTCGAACGCCTGGATGGCCTTCTTGGCGGCATAGACGGTGAGCGGCGCGTTCGCGGCGATCTTCTGCGCATAGGCGCTCACGGCCTCGTCGAGCGCGACATCCTCGACCACCGTGTTGACCAGACCGAGCCGCAAGGCCTCGGGGGCTTCGAGGAAGCGCGCGCTGAAGAGGATGTCCTTCGCGGCCGACGGCCCGACCAGCCGCGCCAGCGCGGCCACGCCGCGGTAGTCGTAACCCAGGCCGAGCCTGGCGGCCGGAATGGCGAAGCGCGAGGACGACGCCGCGATCCGGATGTCGGCGGCCAGCGCGATGGCCAGGCCGCCGCCCACGCAATAGCCCTGGATCATCGCGACCAGCGGCTTGCTCAATGCGGCCAGGCCGGCATGGCCACGCGCGGCGATCTCGTCGTAGCTCTTCTTCTGCGCCGCGTCGGCGCGGTGCCGTTCGAACTCGGAGATGTCGGCGCCCGAGACGAAGGCCTTGCCGCCCGCGCCCCTCATCACGACCACGCGCACGCCCGGATCGCGCTCGAAAGCCTCCGCCACCGCGCCCAGTCCCTGCCACATGTCCAGCGACATCGCGTTGCGGCGCTCGGGATGGTTGAAGGTGATCCAGCCGATGCCCTCGCGCACCTCGCCGAGGATGCGGCCCGTGCCCAGCGACTGCAGGACTCGGTCCTGCGCCTTCATGCCACCACCCCTTCCTTGCGCAGCGACGCGACGGACTCGTCGCCGTAGCCAAGCTCGCGCAGCACTTCATCGGTGTGCTCGCCCGCATCGGGCGCCGCGCGATGGAAGGCCTCGGCGTGCGGGCAGTCCGACAGGTTGATCGGCGAGCGCAGCAGTTCCAGCGTACCCAGCGCCGCATGGGGCGCCGGACGCGTCATGCGCAGGTGCCGGGCCTGCGCATCCTCGAAGGCCTGGCCGATGTCGTAGACGGGGCCGCAGGGCACGCCCGCATCGTTCAGCCGCTCCACCAGTTCGCGCACGCCGAAGCCGCGCGTGATGGCGCCGATGGCCTCCTCGAGCTCGCGCCGGTGCGCGAGACGCGAGGGCTGATCCTTGTAGCGCTCGTCCTGCGCCAGATGCGGGGCGCCGAGCACCTCGCACAGCCGGGCCCACATCGCGGCGCCAGGCCCGCAGATGTTGACCTTTCCGTCGCGGGCATCGAACGTGCCCATCGGCACCAGCGTGGGATGCGAATTGCCCTCCTGCCGCGGCACCTCGCCCTCGACCGTGTAGCGCGCGCCCTGGAAGTCGAGCTTGTTGAGCATGGCCTCCAGCAGCGAGGTATGCACCCACTGACCGCGGCCCGTGCGTTGGCGGTGCAGCAGGGCCAGCAGGATGCCCTGACCCAGGAACATGCCCGAGGTGGTGTCGGAGATCGCGATGCCGGTGCGGTAGGGACCGCGCCCGGGTTCGCCCGTGACCGAACTCAGCCCGCTCATGCCCTGCACGATCTGGTCGAGGCCCGGGCGGCCCGCGTACGGGCCGGTCTGGCCGAAGCCCGAGATGCTGGCCAGGATGATCCGCGGATTGATCGCGCGCAACGCCTCGTAGCTCAGGCCCAGGCGCTCCTTGACCGAAGCACGGAAGTTCTCGACCACCACGTCGCTGCGCTCGACAAGCTGGCGCAGCACCCGCATGCCTTCGGGGGTCTTGAGGTTGACGCTCAGGCTGCGCTTGTTGCGGTGCAGGTTCTGCTCGTCGGAGCCGCGGCGCGGCCCGAGCGTGGGCTTGCGGTCGGGCGGATCGATGCGCACCACGTCGGCGCCCCAGTCGGCCAGCAGGCGCACCGCGACCGGGCCCGCGCGCGCGATGGTGAGGTCGAGCACGCGGCAGCCTGTGAGCGGCAGGTCGGATGCGATGGAATGGGGCATGGTGGACTCGTGCGGTGGATGCATCACTGGATGGCGGCCACGGCGCCGGGGTCGACATAGATCGTCGAGCGCTGGCCGATCTCGAGCACCGTGGACGGCGCCGCGTGCACCTTGAGCGACGCCCCGCCGCCGCTTGGGCGCACCAGGTAGTTCCAGTATTCGCCGAGGTAGGTGCGTCCGACGACCGAGACGTCGCCCAGCGCCACCGCGCCCGCGGGCGCGGCATCGAGGTACAGCGACTGGGGCCGGATCGAGGCCAGCAGGCGGGCGCCGCCGCCCGAGCCCCCGGACAGCGCGAAGCCCGCCGCCAGCCCGTCGAGCCGCAGGCGGTCGCCGTCGAGCTCACCCTCGACCAGGTTGGTCTTGCCGATGAAGCCTGCGACGAAGGGCGTTCGCGGGCGGTTGTAGAGGTTCCACGGGGTGTCGATCTGCTCGAGCCGGCCCTGGTGCAACACCGCGATGCTGTCGGAGATCGCCATCGCCTCGGCCTGGTCGTGCGTCACGTACACGGTGGTGAAGTGGAACTGGTCGTGCAGCCGGCGGATCTCCGTGGCCATCTCCTCGCGCAGATTGGCGTCGAGATTGGACAGCGGCTCGTCGAGCAGCAGCACTTCGGGCCGCACAATCATCGCGCGCGCCAGCGCCACGCGCTGCTGCTGTCCGCCCGAGAGCTCGGCAGGGTAACGTTGCGCGAGGGCGCCGAGCTTGACCACGTCGAGCATCTCCGCCACGCGCCGCGCGATCTCCGCATCGGCAGTCTTGCGCACCCGCAGGCCGAAGCCCACGTTCTGCGCCACCGTCATGTTCGGCCAGATCGCGTAGCTCTGGAAGATCATCGACATGCCGCGGTGCTCGGGCGACACCGAGCGCACGGGCGACGAGATCTCGGCACCGTCGACCACGATCGTGCCATCCGACGGCTCGATGAAGCCCGCGATCATGCGCAGCGTGGTGGTCTTGCCGCAGCCCGAGGGGCCCAGCAGCGTGACCAGTTCGCCGCGCTGCAGCTGCAGCGAGACGGCATCGACCACCGGCGTCGCGCCGTAGCGCTTACTGAGGTTCCTGAGTTCGAGTTTGGACATGCGTTGCTTCTCTCTTGTGTGCATGCGGGTTCAGGAGCGGCGCAGCATGAAGTCGCGCCCCGCGAGCTTCATGCCGATCCCCACGACGATGGTCACGATCACCACCAGCACCACGCCCATCGCGGCGAGGGTCTCGTAGTTGCCCTGTTCGCTGAGGTCGAGCGTCAGCACCGATACCACGCGCGATTCGGGACCGGTGAGAAAGACCGCGGTCGACAGCTCCTTCGTGCAGATGACGAACACCAGAATGAAGGCTCCCACCAGCGTCTTCTTCAGCAGCGGCGCCACCACCTGCGTGAGCACCGTGAGGCGCCCGCCACCGAGGATGCGCACCGCCTCCTCGAGCTCCGGGTTGAGTGCGCGCACGCCGGCCGAACTCGCCGCCACCGAGATCGGAAGGAAGCGCGTGGTGAAGGCGATCACGATCAGCACGCCCATGCCATAGAGGCTGAACGGTGGCCCGGCGTAAGCCGCATAGAGACCGATGGCCAGGATCAACCCCGGGACGGCCACCGGTGCCAGCGCCATGAATTGCACGAAGGTGGGAAAAGGCGTGATGCGCCGCTGCGTGGCGTAGGCGACGCAGATGCCCATGCCCACGCACACCAGCGCGGTGGCGCCGGAGTACAGCACGGTGTTGAGGATGGCCGCGCGCACGGTCAGCTGCTCGAAGAAGATGCTGTGGAAGTTCGCCAGCGTCAGGTTGTCCAGCGACAGCCCGCGGCCCCAGGCCTTGGACAGCGAGGCCAGGATCAGGATGGCCAGCGGCAGGATCACCGCGAGCAGCGCGACCAGCACCGAATAGCCCAGCAGCAGCCACTTCCACAAGCCGATGTCGAAGGGCCGGCGCTCGCCGCCCTTGCCCGACACCGACACGTAGCCGCGACGCGCGAGCAGCCTGCGCTGCAGCATCAGCAGCACGATGGTCAACAGCAGGATCGGCATCGAGAAGGCAGCCGCGCGCTCGACCTGCAGCGGATACTGGAAGAACGAGACGATCTGCGTCGTCGCGAGGTTGATGCGCGCGGGAATCGCGATCAGCGCCGGCGTTCCGTAGAGCGCGATCGCCTCGAGAAAGATCAGGATCGCCGCGCCCACGATCGAGGGCAGCACCAGCGGCAGCGTCACCCGCGCCATGGTCTGAAACTTGCCGGCGCCATGGATCGATGCCGCATCCTCGAGCTCGGTCGACACCAGGTCGAGCGCCGACTTCGTGAACACGTAGATCAGCGGGTAGGTGTACAGCGCGATGACGAAGGCCAGGCCCCAGAAGCTGAAGATGTTGAATGGCCCCTTGGCGGTGCCCAGGAGCTCGACCACCAGTCGGTTGAGCCAACCCGCGTTCGGGCCCGCGAGCAGGATCCAGGCGATGGCGCCGAGGAAGTTGGGCATCACGAAGGCCGCGAGCACGCTCAGGTGCGTGAAGCCCCGGCCCGGCATGTTGGTGCGCGAGACCGCGAGCGCCAGCGGCACGCCCAGCAGCAACGCCAGCGCGGTGACCGCCGCACCGAGATAGAGCGAATTGAGTAGCGCCTGCAGGTTGCGGCTGCGGCCGAGTGCCTGGGCGTAGCTCTGCAGCGACCATTGGCCCTCGGCGGTATGGAAGCTGTCCCACACCAGCCGCAGGATCGGGTTGGCCACCAGCAGCAACAGCACCGCGATCAGCACGGCGAAGAACCAGATCGCCGGGTCGCCCAGGCGATGCGGCGTGCGGCGCGCCACCGGCAGCGCGAGAACGGCGGCCTTAGACACCGAAGGCATCCCGCCAGAGCTCGATCACCTTGGGAATCTGCGCCACCATCTGCGGCGGCGTGGGCGCCAGCAGCGGGCTCGCGTCGCTCAGGCCGAGCACGCCGGGCGCGGGCTTGGCATTGGCGCGCAGCGGCACGCTGAATTCCTCGACCGAGATGCGCTCAGTGTCCTCGCTACCGAGCAGCCATTCCATGAACAGCCGCGAGGCGTTCGGCCGCCGGGTGTTGGCCATGATCGCCGATGGCGAAAGGATCAGCACCGGGCCCTCTTTCGGCGCCAGCGTGGCCACGGGGTTGCCGCGCGAGGCCGAGCGCGCAGCCAGGCTCATCGGGCCGGCCGAGATCGACGCCTCGCCGGAGATCACGGTGGTCACCGCATCGATGGTGGAGCGGCTCACGTGCGCCTTGGCGGCCGCGAGCTTGGCGAACCAGCCCTCTCCGAAGAGCTTGCGCATCTCGATGCACCAGGCGCCTGCCGCGCCGCTGTAGGCCGGGTGCGCCACAAGCGCGGCACCGCTCCACTTCGCATCGAGCAGGTCGTTCCAGCTCTTGGGCGCGGCTGCGGCCTGCACCTTCTGCGTGTTGTAGATCAGGCCCATCATGAAACAGCTGGAAGCGTGAAAGTACGCATCCGGGTCCATGTTCTGCACCCGCTTGTCCTGCCGCGCGACCGCGGCCGGCAGGTACTTCAGCAGCAGGTTGCGGCCCTTGAGGTCGACGTAGTGCGCCAGATCGGTGGAAGTGAACACGTCGCAGTTGGGCGTGCCGGCTTTCAGGTCCTGGTTCAGGCGCTGGAACGCCACCTGGGCGGTGGTGCGCACGACGTTGACCTTCACGCCCGGATAGCGGGTGCTGAAAGTTCGACCCATCTTCTCGGCCACCTCGGAGGTCTGCGGGACCGTGTACCAGGTGAGCTCGCCCTCCTTGCGCGCCGCCTCGTGCAGCGTGGCCAGGTTGATGGGCTGGGCTCGCACGACATAGGGGGTGGCCAAGGCACCGGCGGCCAGGAGGCCGAACTCTCGTCTGCGCAACTGCATGGATGTCTCCTTGAATCGGGACCGATCGGCGTCGGTCAACAAAGTATGCACAACATCAAATAATAAATACACTAGGTGTTTGTATGAATCCATTGATCGCAATCGCGGCCGTCTAATCGCGGTCCATGACACAAAGCGTCGCCATCCACATCCATCGCCACGGCGATGCCGAGGTTCTGTCAGACACGACGGTCGAGGTGCCCCCGCCCGCCGCGGGCGAGTTGCAGATCCGCCAGAGCGCCATCGGGCTGAACTTCGCCGACATCTACCAGCGCCGCGGTTCGCACGGCCCGCACGCGGCGACCCCGTTCCCGATCACGCTGGGCGCGCAGGGCGCGGGCGTGGTCGAGGCGATCGGCGCGGGCGTGACGGGTTTCGCGCGCGGGCAGGCGGTGGCGTACGTCCATGCCGGCGCCTACCAGGTGACGCGCAACCTCCCGGCGCACCGCGTGGTGCCGCTGCCAGACACCGTGTCGCAGGAACTGGCCGGCGCCACCTTGCTGCGCGGTCTCACCGCCGAGTACCTGCTGCGACGGCTGCACGTGGTGCGACCCGGCCAGACCGTGCTCGTGCATGCGGCCGCCGGCGGTATGGGCGTGATCCTGTCGCAATGGGCGCGCGCGCTCGGCGCGACCGTGATCGGCACCGTGGGCTCGCCCGAGAAGGCGCGCGTCGCGCTTTCGCACGGCTGCCACCATGCGATCGACTACCGCCGCGAGGACTTCGCGGCACGCACCCTGGCGCTCACCGGTGGCGGGGGCGTCGACGTGGTCTACGACGCGGTCGGCAAGGACGTCTTCCTGCCCTCGCTGCAATGCACGCGTCCGCGCGGCATCGTGATCAGCTACGGCACCGCCTCGGGCGACGTCGAGGCCTTCGACCTGCAGCTGCTCCACGCAAAGTCGCTGAGCGTATGCCGTCCGACCCTGCGCAGCTTCATCGCCGATCCCCAGGAACTGCGCGATGCGGCGCGGGCCTTTTTCGGCGCCCTGACCGAGGGGCAGGTGCGGCTGGAGATCGGTCACCGCTATGCGCTGGCCGACGTGCGGCGCGCCCACCGCGAACTCGAAGGCCGCGCCACCACCGGCGCGACCGTGCTCATTCCCTGAACGAGAGGACGACCGCCATGCGACTTTTTCATGCCTGGCTGTCCAGCGCCTCGCGCCGCGTGCGCCTGTGCCTGGCCGAGAAGCAGATCGACTATGAAAGCGTTGCCGTCGATCTCGGCAAGCAGGAGCAGCACGCGCCCGCATTTCTCGCGATGAACCCGAACGGCGTGGTGCCCGCGCTGGAGATCGCGCCGGGTCGCTTTCTTCACGAGAGCTCGACCATCTGCGAGTTCCTCGACGACATCCAGCCCACGCCGCCCCTGCGTCCCGTCGACCCCTACGCGCTCGCCCAATTGCGCAACCTCGTGCGCTGGACCGACGAGAAAGCGCTGCCGAACCTGCTGATCCTCAACTGGAGCCTGATGCTGCAGCCGATGGCCCGGCAGTGGAGCGATGAGGAACTGCAGCAGAAGATCGCCCGCATCCCCACGGCCGAGCGGCGCGAAGCCTGGGTCCGAATCGCGCGCCAGCCCTATTCCGACGAGGAGAAGGCCGAGGCCCGGCGCAAGCTGTTGCTGCTCGTCGACAAGATGGAGGCCATGCTCGCCGGCTCGGCGTCGCCCGCACCTTCGGCCTGGCTGATCGGCGAGCACTACTCGCTGGCCGACATCGCCGCCGTGCCCTTCATCGCCCGCATCGCCGAGATCGCGCCCGAGGCGCTCGATGCGTCAGCCAGCCCGCGCGTGCATGCCTGGTGGGAGGCCGTGCGGCAACGGCCGGCCTTCGCGGCCGCGCGGCTGCAGGCCTTCGGCGAGGTGCTCCAGCAACGCGAACACGCCAGCACGGCCGGCCACTGAAGCGAGACCGACGCACCAGGCCCGCGTACTATCATCCGGGCGACACAACATGGCCACCACTTCCCGCGTCAACCTCAGCGACAAGATTCGCGAAGCCCTCGAGGACGAGATCGTTTCCGGCAAGCTCTACGCCGGCTGCCGCCTCGACGAACAGGAACTGATGGAGCGCTTCAACGTCTCGCGCACGCCCGCGCGCGAAGCGCTGCAGCAACTGGCGACCGCTGGCCTGGTCGACATCGTGCCGCGGCACGGCGCCGTGGTCGCGACGCTCTCGCTCACGGAGTACGTCGCGATGCTCGAGATGCTCACCGAGCTGGAAGGCCTGGCCGCCCGCCTATCGGCGCGCCGCATGCCCGCGGCGCTGCGCAAGGACCTCGAGGCCTCGATGCGGGCCTGCGAGGAGGCCGCGGCCCAGGACGATCCTGTTGCCTACGAGCGCGCCAACCGCTGGTTCCACGAGACCGTGTACGACGGCAGCCTCAACGAGGTGCTCGCGCGCCAGTTGCGACTCATGCGCCTGCGCATGCGGCATCCACAGCGCTCGCTGTTCGACCGGCCCAACCGGGTGCGCAACTCGATGGTCGAACACCGAGCGATCGTGCAGGCGATCCTGAATGGGGACGAAGACGGCGCCGACCGCGCCATGTCGATGCACATCTCCAGCGGTGGAAATGTATATGTCGATGCCGTCGCCAAGGGCGCGTCGAAAAAGCACACCGTTCCCTCCGCTTAGAGCCTCCACGACGGCCCGATCGCAGGCAAGGGTGCTTCTCTTTTCAGGCTTGCCACGCCGCATCAGGCCGCGCTATCCCGTTTCATCCACCGACCCGGGATTGGGCGAGGGCGCGAGCGCCCGCAGGTGCCCCGCGTTCTACGAGAATCAACGAACAACCTTGTCAGCTTGCACATCGCCCTGCCGCGGGGCGAAGATCAGCATGCGGCTCGCGTTGAAACGAAGCCCCACTAACAAGGAACGCTGAGCCCATGAAACTCCATCTCAATGCACTTGCCCTGGGAGGCGCCCTGTCCTTCCTCGGCATCTGCCCGCCTGCAACCGCACAGGTTGCCGTCAACATCAACGTACCCGGTCTGGTCATCATGGCGCCGCCGGCTCCGCGCTATGAAGCGCCACCTGCACCGCGAGGCGGCTTTGTCTGGGTACCGGGACGATGGGCATGGAATGGTCAAGACTACGCCTGGCGCCCAGGTCGGTGGGTGAAGGCCCGCGCAGGTTACGACTACGCGCCGGGTCGTTGGGTCGAGGATCGTGGAGGATGGCGCTGGAGCGAAGGGAACTGGCGACGGCGTGAAGGGTGGCGCGAGAGGCACGAGCACCATGAAAGACACGAGCGCCGTCGCGATCGGGACGCTCATCGCCATCATGAACACGGACCGTATCACTGCCCGCCGGGACAAGCGAAGAAGGGCCGTTGCTGAGAAGGACTTCGGGGCGTGGCGCTGACGCATGCCCGCCGATGCCGTGTCGAGCACCACGCCGCGGCATCGGTGAACCCGAAGAGAAACGCCAACCCTTATCGGCGGCCTCAGGGCCGGCCGACGAAATGCCGGGTTGGAGATTTGACATCCGACCCGCTTCTCGGATTGCGCCTACAAGCAACACCACGGCCCAGCCTCAATGTTGGGATCATTCGCGGCGACGGCTCCCGGGCCTACGGGATCTTGCACTCGGCTTCCTGAACATCGGCCTTGGCTATCGCAGCGACCGCTTGGGGCGCGACTGAACTGTGCGCTTGTTGTTCCTCCACAAATATCGAAGTGCTTATGTCACTCCTCTGGACCATTTTGATCGGCTTCGTCGCAGGCTTGGTCGCGCGTGCCGTGTTGCCTGGGCGCCAAGCTCTTGGCTTCATATGGACCACCGTCCTGGGCATCGTCGGCGCCCTGCTCGCGACTTATCTCGGACGCGCCCTGGGGTGGTATGAAGCGGGCGCTGGAGCAGGCTTCGTGGCTTCCGTCGTCGGTGCAGTGGTCGTGCTGGCCATCTACGGCGCCGTCCGCAAGCGCTCCTGAACAGGAGCGAAGAGCGCAGCAGGCGCACATGAAGGGGAGACAGGGCAGCCAGGGCGGGCCGGCTTGAAACACCAACACCCAGAGCCCTGCCTTGCCGATCGAAACTAACCATGTCGAGCCTAGCCACCCTCACGCATCGCACCATTCACGTGAACGGCATCGCCTTGCACGTGGCTCTCGCAGGCAGTGAGGATGCGCCTTTGGTCATCCTGCTGCATGGCTTTCCAGAATACTGGGGTGCTTGGCGCAAGCAGATCGGTCCCCTGGTCGATGCAGGCTTTCGCGTCGCGATCCCTGATCAGCGCGGCTACGGAAACTCGGACAAACCCGGCTCGATCTCTGCCTACGCCCTCGACACCCTGGCCGACGACATTCGCGAGCTGGCCGAGCATCTTCGGGCGCCTCGATTCAGCCTGGTGGGCCACGATTGGGGCGGCATGGTGGCTTGGCATCTGGCCGCTCGCGACAAGACGGCCGTCGATCGTCTCGTCATCCTCAACGCGCCTCACCCGGCCAGCATGTTCTTGTACACGCTCAGCCATCCCCTTCAAATGCTGCGCAGCAGCTACATCGCATTTTTCCAAGTGCCCTTTGTGCCAGACGCTGTGCTCGCAGCACGGAACTTCGCGCTGCTGGAGAAGGCGCTGACTCGCAGTGCACGCCCCCACACCTTCAAGGATGCCGAACTGCGCGCTTATCGTGAGGCTTGGGCGCAGCCGGGAGCGGTCGCCGCGATGCTGCGGTGGTATCGCGCGCTGCCGCTCGCGCGACCACATCAAGGCTTGATCGACGCGAAGGTGCGCATCATCTGGGGTGAAGCGGATGCTGCGCTTGATCCGGGGCTTGCCGCCGCAGCTCTGCCGTTTTGCCGAGATGCGGACATTGTGCGGCTCGAGAAGGCCACGCACTGGCTGCATCACGAAGACCCCGGACGAGTGAATGCGGCGCTCATCGAATTTCTTTCTCCGGCGAGCTGACAGCGCGCGACGCCAGCCGCCCACCAGGGGATACACGTCCTTGCCCGCTTCGGCAGCGGTGCTGTACGGCCCCACCCATCGCCGGGGATGAAATCCCTGCGCTCCCCCTCAGCAGATCGACCTGCTTTCCGTCGCGCTCGACGGTTACAGGAGGCGTCAAACGGCGATGCTTGATCGCCTGGCCTACGCCGCTTCCTCACGCGCTGACAGGCGCTGCCAACCATGCCTCGAGGCGCGTTCAGTTCGAACGAGTCGCTGCGGGAATCAAATTTCCTCGCCAACGGGCCGAAAGAAACTCGGACCTGTTCACCTTGAGTGCCGCAGGCAGACCCAGGCTTGCCCCCGCTACACGGTTCGCACCCCAAGCCCTAGGCAATTCCTCTTGCGGCCGAGAAGGGCAGCAGGTCGGGCGCCGCGCTACTGCAGCGTGCGGATGAAGATTTGCTCGAGGACGGCGGCGTGGTGCGGTGCCGCGTGAAGATGCGCGGCATGCGCTGTCGCCAAAGCGGCGCCCGAGCGCCGGGATACTCAAATCGATCCAATTCCTCACGACCCTTCTGCGTCACGGTCAGCACCTGCGCTGCGAGACCTTCACCGAACGGACCGGCGAATCCGCCGGATCGGGAAGAGCCGCGACGACAAGCCCGGCAGCTCGCAAGATGCGGAGTTGATCGAGCTCTTCGTTTCGATAGATCGTCATCGGTAGACGAGAAGTCACGATCTGTTGAAGTAAGCTTGTGGTCATACAAACCTCCTCTTCGTCGACCCAAACTTCGACGGGTTCAAGTTAGCGGCAGCGGCAAAAAATTTCAAGAGCGTCCGCAATCAACCCGCTCAGCCTCATTCGCCGTTGCAGCGGTGCCCACGCACGCCTGGCGCAGCGCATCTTGGCCGAACGCAAGTGCTGTCGGGATCCGATGTGCTCGCCGCACCAACGAATCGGACCTTTCTGACTGCCATAGCGTTTGGCGGGCTTTCGAGAATTCTGGCGAAGCGATGCGCCTATCGCCTACGGCCCTATCGAGACGAGGATCCGATCTTGAGCTCCCCATGACCCATATCACAGGAGCTATGCCATGACCACGAATCGTTCCCAGCCCGATGCCTGCAGCCTGCTGGACACCGACCACAAGAACGTCAAGAAGATGTTCACCGCCTACGACGAAGTCGCCAGCTCGAAGTCGGCCCGCGCAACCGCACAGAAGCGCGAGCTTGCGCAGCAGATCTGCGCAGAACTCACAGTACACACCCAGCTCGAGGAAGAAATCTTCTACCCCGCGGTGCGGGAGGCCATCAAGGAGACCGACTTGCTGGACGAGGCTGAGGTCGAACACGCGAGCGCCAAGGATCTCATCGCTCAGATCCAGGAAGCCGAGGACATCGACGAGATGTTCGATGCCAAGGTGAAGGTGCTCGGCGAGTACATCGACCACCATGTGAAGGAAGAGCGCAACGAGATGTTCCCGAAGGCCCGTGCCGCCAAGGGTCTGGACCTCATGGCCATGCGCGAGCAGTTGATGGCGCGCAAGGAAGAATTGATGGCCGAGGTGATGGCCGGCGCATGAGCTTCGTCGCGCCCGCAAGAGCCCGCCTTTTGGCGGGCTTTCTTTTGAGCCATGCATGGGCCATCAAACATTCCAGCAAGCCTGTGGGGCTGCGTCGCTGAGCATGTTGACGCACCGCGAGGCGCACTCGCCTGAATGCGCGCCCCTCCACCGAGGCCACAAGTCGTCCAGGCGTACAGGCGTCGAAGCATCCTCACTCGATCGCCTGAAAGCTCCCCGCCGCAGGAGCGCCGTCTCACGCAACAACGCACTCGGCGCATGCCGATACTCTACATACAAAATATAACCGATCAGTCACAAATACGACCCTTCGCCCAAGAAATCGGCGGATGGTACGCATTTCCTCGTTCAAATGCGACAATCGATGGCTCCACCCATACCCTCGGATTGAGCATGACAGTTCTCAACAGCTGCTCCTGCAGCATCGTCCATTTGAAGCGCGTAGAGCGCCGTCCCTGGATGCGAGTGTTCCCGTGGTTAGAGGCCTACCAGTGTGGGAACTGCGCAAAGGTGCAGTTGCTCCGCAAGGATGCGGTTGACCAAGCGCTGGTCGACTATGCATCTAGGCTTCGCGTCCATCCGAGATCGCATCGACCTGCGCCGTGGTCCAAGGCAAAAGACAGCACCGCAAGCTTCAACAAGCGGCACTGATGCCCGCTGGACCGTCGGTGGCGTCCGGCCACCCGTTCCAGCAAATCGGCGAGTGCCGCCGCACGCCCCCTTCGCCGGGCCACCCGCCGCACGACAGTGCGGACAAGCCACCGAGCCCCGCAGAAGTAAGCGTCTGCCCGTCGTCAAAATGAGCCATGCGGCTAGCGGCCGAACCGCACCGCTTGGCTCTTGAAGCCCGATGTCAGAGTCGCCAACTGCTGGCCCGCCGCGCCGAGAATTTCCAGCATCGACGTCCTTGCCGCAAGTGCAACGGAAGCGTCCTACGGAATCGGCCTCGGCTCAAGAGAAACGTTGCGCCTTTCTCCACCTATGAGTGTGCTCAGAACCTTCATCGGAATCGCGGTGTTCCCATTTCTAGCCGTCATCGTCATGGTCATCGGCTTCGCCTGCGCCGCCGCTCATGCCATCGCCCTTCCAGCCCTGTATTGGTGGGACCGCTACAGGGAGCGAAATCCGACGCCCATCGGACGAAAGAAATCCAGGACTGAGCCCCAAGGCTGAGCCGCCTGCACCGCCGCGTCGGCAGCTTAAAGATGGCGGGCGATAGCCGCGAAGGGCCTCCGCTCGCAAGAGAGTACGGCGGCTCGGCGCCTGCAAGTGCCGGCCCATCTGATGGCAACGCGTGGATTGCCTGCGCACTCAAGCAGTTGGTGCCCCTTCGCTGAGGACGCCTCATTGCTCGTTGGGTGCCCAAGGCACGCAAACGTTCTGAGGGGGGCGCGACTGCTCGGAGATCGACCGCTCCCGGTCCCAGGAAAATTGCTTACTTCGGCCGGCGCCGGATGGAATGCCAATCAGCCGCTGCCATGCGATCACTACTCCTGCGCCGCCCAGCACACCAAGCGCAGCTCACTCAGTGGCAGCGCCGCATGACTCCCGTCGGCAAAGCGCACCTCGCCCTTGTCGGCGTCGTGGGCCTTGATGCGCAATGTCCCCCGGCGCCCGCCGTGTTCAACCACCAGCACCGTACGGCCCGCGCTGCGCGTCGCTGTCGCCCGGGCAACAGAGCGCTCGGCCTTCTCCGTCGGAGCAGGCCCTGGGGCTTCCTGCGTGGCCAGCATCGCTTCAACCTCCGCGCGGGTCGTCGGAGCGTCTCGCTCAAAGGCGGCTGCCACCGTTTCTGGCGCGCGGCGCCAGGCCGTCACAAGTCGGTAGAGGCCACGAAGGTCAAGGCCGATGCGCCCTTCGTCGATCGCTTGCCTGAGCGGCGGCGGCATATCGTTCAACGCGGCCGCCTCCGTGACGAAAGATCGGGACTTGGCCAGCCTGCGAGCGATGTCCGCGCGCGACATTCCCTCGGCCTCGCGCAGTTGGACAAACAGCGCAAGGTCCAGTGGGGACATGTCCTCGCGATGCAGGTTCTCCACCGCCTGAGCGAAGGGGTCCGCTCGATCGTCCAGAAACGCGGGCACCGTGATCAAGCCTGCCTGTCGAGCGGCACGCACGCGCCGCTCGCCGCGGTTGATCAGATAGCGTCCAGCTGCAGCCCGGTTCGCTCGCACGGACACCGGCTCGAGCACCCCGTGCACACGAATCGATTCGCTCAGCTCGACCAGAGCCTGCTCGCCAACGCGGCGACGCGGCTGGTCGGGATCGGGATCGATCAACGCGAGCGCGATCTCCAGGGGCGCTTGCAGCGCACTTGCAGTGCCAGCTGAATCGAGAAGCTCGGAAGCCCGAAACTTGTGGAGCCCGCTGAGGTCGAGTGGCTTGATGTCCTTCATGATGGCATGCCCGAAGATGCCACGTCTTGCGCGTCCATGCGACGCTGTAGCAGCTCGAAAACCTCCCTTACCTCCAAGCACGCGTCACGTGCTGAGCCCTTGGCCAGCGTCCAGACCGACACACCCTGCGACAACGCTTCCGGAATGGCCGAGCGCGTCGAGATGTGTGCGGGAACGATGTATTCGGCAAAGCTTTGGACGAGTTGCCGCATCGCTGCCTTTTGCCGCACGGAGTGAGGGTTGAAGCGATTGAGCACGATGCCGGCGAGGCGCAGCTGAGGGTTGTAGCGCTGCCGCACACCGAAGACCGTCTTGAGCATGTCGGTCACGCCATCGATGCTGTACTCCTCCAACTCGATCGGACAGACCACATCGGTGGCGGCGATCAGTGAGGCGCTCATTCGCAAGCCGAGCGCGGGTGGCGTGTCGATGACCACCACATCAAAAAGTGAGCTCAGAGCCTCGACGTTCCGGCGAAACACCGGGATGGCAACTTCCGCCTTGGCGAGTTCGACGTCTGCAAGGTTCTTCGAGGCCGGCGCCAATGCAAGCTGGCCTTCTCCTGCGAGCTGATCCTTCACCTCAGTCTCTTGCGCGAAAAGCCCGGCTGCGCCCACACCCTGGGCATGTGCACGCAGCGTCTTGGAGGCGTTGCCTTGCGTGTCAAGGTCGATGAGGCACACGGATCTGCCGTGCTTTTCGCGTTGCCAGAACGCGTAAAGCACAGCGAGAGTGGTCTTCCCCACCCCGCCCTTCTGATTGCTGAAGACCACCACCTTGCCCATGCCATCCCCTTGGTCGAAGGTTTGTTCGACGCAAGCGTGCAGCCACCGCAGCGTGCGGAGCAGTTCGCCGGCCTGAAAGGACCCGTGCGTCGACGCCGGTCGACGGCGTCGAGAACGCCTGCCGGCAAAGGTGCGCATTGGAGACCAGAGGTGCCCGGCCGATGACTACCCGAACTGATAGTGGCGTGGTAGCCCTCGCGCACAGACATTGCACCCGATGCAAATCTCCACCAACTTCTCGAACCCTCCTCTTGGGGTGCAACGGCCCATCCAGCGTTGCATGCGATGCAATACGCGCGTAGCGAAGGCATCTTCGGCACCGCGCTTGACGGCATGGCCAGAAAGGCCTCAGGGAACGCGCCAAGGAAAGCGCCTGCAGATGTTCCCAGGAGCGCTCCTTAAGACGCTCCTGGGAACAATCCTCGCTGCACTGGCTTGCCTATCCGCCGGCGCCGAGCCCAGCATGCCGCCCATCGTGCAAGCAACGCGCGACAGCGAGCGCGTCGCCATCCTCAGACAGGAGCTCCAGAACACCAAAGCGTCCATCGACGCCTTGGCTCGCCGTCATGCGGCGCGTCTGAAGGCCGCAGATGCCGAAGGCGCGGCCGAAGTCGACACGGAGCGTGCACGCGCGTTCGGGGATCTGGTCGCGCTCGAGCGAGAGCTCGCAACGGCCTTACAAGAAAGCCCGTCTGCGCCGCGGCAGCGCAGCGCCGACAGACCACGGTCGACGGACACGAAGCCCACCGCGCGCCGCTCGGATGCGGCAGCACCCGCGCGCTGGTGGGACGTGTATCAGCAACGCATCGGCAGCGCGGACCCATCGGCGCCACCGCCCGCGGGATCTCTTTCCCCTGTTCCGACCAGCGTGAGAAACAAAGAAAGTGGCACATGAACTTCAACACTCGTGATATCCACCGTCCGGCGATGCGCCATTCGAGAGCGCCAACGCTTGCCCTGCGCGTCCTGCTCGCCGCCGCTCTGTGTGTGCTGTGGCCCCTCATGGCGCATGCGGGCAGCCCGTTTGCAACCGGCGCCAACGCCGCGCAGCAGCAACTCGTTGCGATCCTGACACCCATCGCGGCCGTCGCGGTGATGGTCTCGGGTGCGATGGCCTGGTTCGGGCGGCTGAGCTGGTGGTGGCTGGTGGCGGTGGTGATCGGCACGGTGCTAGTGTTCGGCGGCCCGCAGATCGTCTCGTGGATCCGTGGCCTCTTCGGTGTCTGAGGGGCGGCCATGCATCGCAACCACGGCATCACGGCGGACCCTCTTTTTGTCGGCATGACCCGGCCCTCCATGGTCTGGGGCGTGACCTACTCCGCCATGATGTTCAACATCGTCGTGACCATCGAATCCTTCATCGTCACGAAGAACCTCGCCTGGCTGCTCGCCTTCGTCCCGATCCATGGCGTGCTCTACCTCGTATGCCTCTACGAGCCACGTTTCTTCGACCTGCTGCAGTTGTGGGGCCGCACGCGCTTGCCAGCGGCGCTCAACGGAAACCTGCGCTTCTGGCGCGCCAACTCCTACAGCCCGCTCGCTCTGACCCTGCCTGGTGCCCGCGGCCGCCGCCGGGACCGACACGTGCAGGTGCTGATCGCCGTGGAGGGTGCGCTGTGCGATTGACCACCCGTTCTGAATCGACATTGCGCCGCGAAGCGAGCGCGGCCTCGATGATCCCCTTCTCCTCGCACGTCGATGCCCATGTGGTTCGCCTGCGCTCAGGAGACTATGTCCAGACCCTGCGCCTGGGGGGCGCAAGCTTCGAGAGCGCTGACGACGAGGACCTCAACAACTGGCATGAACGCCTGAACGTGCTGCTGCGCAACATCGCATCACCACATCTGGCGCTGTGGACCCACGTCGTACGCAGGCGAGAGACAGGCTACCCCGCCGGGCGCACCGTCCCCGGCTTTGCCGATGAGCTCGAGCAGCGCTACCGCCGCAAGATGGCCGAGGAGCGGCTCATGGTCAACGAGCTCTATCTGTCCGTCGTCTACCGTCCCCAGTCCACCCGTGTCGGCAACGCGGCGCTGGCCTTCCTCAAGCGAACCGACGCACAGGGCGCCCTGGCAGAGCTCAAGGACTCCCTGGACACATGCACCAAGCTTCGCCAGGAGTTACTGGCCTCACTGGAGCGCTACGACCCCGAGCCACTGGGCATCTACCGACCGATAGGCACACAAAAACCGTTCTCCTCGCTGCTCGAGTTTTTCGCAATGCTGATCAATGGGGAGTGGCAGCGCATGCCGCTGCCACGATCTCCGCTCAACGAGGTACTTGCCACATCCCGCCCCTTCTTCGGCAACGAAGCCATGGAGTACCGCTCGGGGACGCAAAGTCGCATCGGTGCCTTCCTCGGTATCAAGGAGTACCCGACGCCCACGGCGCCCGGCATGTTCAGCGGCCTTCTCACGGCCGACTTTCCGTTCATCCTCGCGCAGAGCTTCACATTCCTGGCCAAAGGCACCGCGGTGGACATGATGCGCCGGCAGCACAACCGCATGGCGGCCGCAGGCGATCTGGCCGTCTCGCAGGCCGACGAGCTCGCAGACGCACTGGATGACCTGGTCAGCAACCGTTTCGTCGTCGGCGATCATCACTTCAGCCTGCATTTGCTCGCCGATGCCGAGGAAGGCGCGGGCGCCGTCGAGGGCGTACCGCGGCTCAAGCAACTCAACGACCACATCGCGCGGGCCCGCTACCTGCTCGGCGACACCGGGATGGTTGTCGCACGCGAGGACCTGGCACTCGAGGCCGCGTTCTGGGCGCAGTTGCCGGGTAACTTCGGCTACCGCACGCGCAAGGCGCCAATCACCAGCCGCAACTTCGCGGCCATGTCGCCTTTTCATAACTTCCCGACGGGTCGCGCGCGCGGAAACTTTTGGGGTGATGCGCTGGCGATGCTCACGACACGCGCAGGCTCGCCCTACTACTTCTCATTGCATGCGAGCGACCCGCGCAGCCCCGATGGTGGCAGCCGTCGCGATGTGGGCCATGTCACGGGCGTCGGGCCCGTTGGTACGGGCAAGACGACCTTTCTCGGGTTTTGCATCGTCGCGATCTGCAACCGTCTGGACGCCACCCAGATCATCTTTGACAAGGACGAGGGCCTCCACATCCTCGTGCGGGCATTGGGAGGCCAGTACCTTCCGTTGAAGAACGGAAGTCCCACCGGCTGCAATCCGCTGCAGCTCGACGCTGGGGTACCCACAAACCTCGAGTTCCTGCGGCAATGGCTGCGCCGCCTCGTGATGCGCTCGCCCCACGAGCTCCTGAGCGTGCGACAGGAAGACGACCTGGATCAGGCCCTGCACGGGACCCTCGCACTCGCTCCACCCTACAGGCGCTTGTCGCGTCTTCTGGCTTTCCTGGACGTCACCGACCCAGAGGGAGTGCACGCGCGGCTGCGCAAGTGGTGTGCGTCGGAGCGCGGCGACTACGCGTGGGTGTTCGACAACGACCACGACGTTGTCGCGCCACTGCTCGAGGCGCATGCGTTGGTCGGCTTCGACGTCACCGACTTCCTCGACAACGACGTGGTGCGCGCCCCGCTGACCATGTATCTCTTTCATCTCGTCAACTGCATGGTCGATGGCCGGCCGCTGGTGTGCTGGATGGACGAGTTCGCCAAGCTGCTGGACGACCCCGCATTCGCGAGCTTCGCGAAGAACGGCCTGGAGACGTGGCGCAAGAAGAACGCGAACATCGTGACCTTCACGCAAAGCACGCACCATGTGCTGGGCTCGAGCATCGCGCGAGCCATCGTGGAGCAGACGCCCACCAAGATCCTTTTTCCCAACCCCGAGGCCAGCCACGCGGATTGCACCGAGGGTTTCAACCTCACCGAGCGTGAGTTCGCGCTGGTCAAGCAGGAACTCGTGCCCGGATCGCGCCAGTTCCTCATCAAGCAAAACCGTGACAGCGTCGTGGCCCAGTTAGACCTCAGGCATCTGGACGATGCGCTGGGCGTCATCTCGGGCCGTACCAGCAACGTCCGGCTCATGCAGGCGCTGATGAAGCGCCATGGCAGCGCGCCCAGCCAATGGCTCGCCCCTTTTCGCGAGGCGCTGCTACAGCACAGCTCGCAACGACCTTCACCCCAGGAGTTTCCACATGCCTAGAAAGCTGCTTCTCTCACTTGTCACCTGCGCTGCGCTACTGGCTCCACTGCAAGCGCGTGCGGGGATTCCGGTCATCGACTTCGCGGCCATTGCCAATCTGATCCAGCAGATCATGTACTGGCAACAGCAGATCTCTGCCATGCAAAAGCAGTTCGACGAGCTCAAGGCCTCCAAGGAGCAACTCAAGCAAACCTACCAGTCGATGAGCGGCTCGCGCGGCATGGAGCAGCTTCTTGCGACTTCCGACGCAGCACGCAACTACTTGCCGAGCGACTACGCCGATCTGAGGAGGTCGCTCGACACGCCCGTGCCAGGCTATGCAGGCCTGTCGGAACAGGTGCGATCGATCGTGAGCGCCAACAGCGTGCTGTCGACGACGCAGATGGACGCGCTGAGCCCTGAGCTCAGGCAACTCGTCGAACAAGGCCGTCAATCTGCCGCCTTGCTGGATGGCATGACCCAGACGGCTTTTCAGACCACCAGCCAGAGGTTCTCTGCACTGCAGACGCTGATCACCGCCATCGCGCGTGCCCGAGACCCCAAGGCCATTCAGGAGCTGCAAGCGCGAATCCAGGGGGAGCAGAACATGCTGACGAACGAGCAGACCAAGCTCCAGGCGCTCTACCAGTTGTCCCAGGCTGATGAGGCAAGACTGCGCCAGCGAACCCGAGAACGCGTGGTGTCCGGCCACGGTGACTTCTCCAGTCGATTCACACCGACACCCTAGCCGCCCCTGCCCCCTCAACAAATCGCTTTGGCGCGCCACCGTCGTGGTCATCGCCATGGCGGCTTCGGGAAAGCCACTGGCTTCTCAAACGGCGAGCGGGCTGCCAATCACCCGCTGCGCTTGCGGCATGCGCACCAACCACAAGCCATGCGACCCCACGGAGAAGGCCGACGGCGCATCCAGCGGCTGAGGTCGAAGTGGCGTCGCACGATTTTTGAAACTTCAGGAGCCAAGCCATGTTCTTTCGGCAGCTTTGGACGCAGCTCGTCTCGCAGCTCACTGAGTTCATAGGCGCGAAGTCTGCAGCACTGGCGAGCGCGGTCGAGCCCGCGGTGATCACGTTGGCAACGCTCTACGTCATGATCTGGGGGTACCTTTCGCTCACCGGCAAGATTCAGGAACCCATTCTGGAGGGGATCAAGCGGATCTTCTTCATCGCGGTCATCCTGGGTGTGGCTTTGAGACTCTGGGCTTTCAACGAGGTCATCGTCGACACCTTCTTCAACGCCCCGACCCAACTCGCGGCAGCGATCGTCGGCGCCGCAGACCCCGTCTCGACCATCGACACGATCTGGGAGAAGGGGGGAGAGGTCGCATTCAGCCTGTGGAGCAGGGGCGGTGTGCTCAATGGGGATGTGGGCTTCTACATCGCCGGCGCCGTCATCTACCTCATCATCGGCGCCGTCGCGGTCTACGCGCTTTTCCTCTTCGCCCTGTCGAAGATCGCGCTGTCCGTCGTGCTGGCGCTGGGCCCGATTTTCATCTCCCTGCTCTTCTTCGAAGCGACACGGCGCTTCTTCGAGGCATGGGTCGCCCAGCTCTCGAACTACGCGCTCGTCGCGGTGCTCGCAAGCATGGTCGCCTCGCTCATGCTGCAAGTCGTTGCGAACTACGCCGCTCAAACCGCGGAACGTGGCGCGGCGCTCACGACGGTGGATGCCATCAACATGGCCTTGATCGCAGCGGTGGTGCTGCTCGTGATGTGCCAAGTGATGCCGATCGCCGCCGGACTTGCCAGTGGCGTTGCGCTCAGTTCCTTCAGCGCTGTCGGTGGGCTCACCAAGTGGGCGCTCGGTGGCACCAGGCGCAGCGCGTACGAATTCGGCCGCGGCGTGCTCGACGGCCTGCACGGCGAACGCGGCAGCCGATGGGACTCCTTCCGTCGCCTGGGAGGCAACCGGGTCGGATCATCGATCGCTTCGCTGGCCGGCAGGAGTGCGGGCGCGCAGCGCCCCACCCTGCCCAGAGACCGAGTGATGAATCCCTCTTCCTCTCGGACTTGACCCCTCTGAAAAGACTTTATAGGAGCTCTCACGTGAGATTCATGGTCGCACTCTTGCTCACCCTCGCACTTGGCGGCTGCGGCACGCGAGCGCCCCGACCTCCGACCTGCGAAGGCGCCCTCACACCCATCAACGGTGCCTCCGCGCCCCGTCCTTCAGGAGGCTCCGATGCATCGTGACGAGGCGCTCGAGCGCTACACGCTCGAAGCTCAGAGCTGGGAGCTCGACCGCGCACGTCGCGCCCAAGGCTCCGCCAAGACCGCCTGGGTTGTGGCCGCGGCCGCCACGGCCGTCGCGGTATTCGCCGTGGCCGCCGTCGCCGGACTCACGCCCCTCAAGCAGCCGGTGCCGGTGGTCATTCGCGTGGACAGCAGCAGCGGCATCGTCGACATCGTGCCGGCCTATGAAGGCACCACCGACATTCAAGAGGTCGTGACGCGCAACCTGCTGCAGAACTACGTCATTGCGCGCGAGCGCTACTTCTATGCGACCGCCGAAGCCGACTACGAGCTGGTCGCCTCCCAGAACTCGCCTCTCCTGAACCAGGCCTGGGCGGCGTCGTGGGCCGCCAACAATCCACTCTCGCCGCTCAACACCTTCAAGGACGGCACGGCCATTCGCGCGCAGGTGCGTGCTGTGACCTTCCTCAAGCTGGAAAGCGGCAAGGAGAAGCTCGCACAAGTTCGCTTCAGCCGCTATGCCCGAGCCGGTGGCACGGGCGATGAGCAGACGACCCATTGGGTGGCGACGATCGAGTTCGCTTACGTGCCGCCATCGAAGGATGACAAATGGCGCTCGCTCAATCCCCTGGGGTTCAGGGTGGTCGAGTATCGGCGCGAGCCCGAAGTCGCACCGACCGTCGCCGTCCCCCTCTCCCCCGCAAAGCAGGCGCGCTGATGAACCATCGTCTTGCATCTTTCCGCCAGCCCGCGCTCGTGCTGGTGCTCGTCCTTGGCTGGCTGTGCAACACCCACACGGCGGTGCGCGCCGCAACGATCCCGCCCGAGGGGCACGTGGATGCGCGCGTGCGCACAATCGACTACGACCCGGAAGACGTCATCAGCCTGCATGGCTACGTGGGCTACCAGATTCACCTGCAGTTCGCCGAGGGCGAGACCTTCGTGAACCTAGGCTCCGGCGACAACGGCTCCTTCGATGTGGGTGCGCAGCGCAACCACCTCTTTCTCAAGCCGAAGGAAGCGCAGGCCAATACGAACCTCACGATCCTCACCGACCGTCGCACCTATCACCTCGACTACATCGTCTCAGCCCGGGCGCCCGCCGGGGCCGCGGCTCGACGAATGATCTACTCGATCCGGTTCAACTATCCGGCCGACACGCGGCGCGCTACCCAAGAGGCGGCCCAGCGTGCTGAGGTGGACGCGAAGCTCACCCGCACGGCAGCCACGCGCAACTGGGACTACTGGTTCTGCGGAAGTGAGTCGCTCAAGCCGACCCGCGCCTTCGACGACGGCCACCACACCCGGCTTCGTTTCGCCGACCAGGCTGAACTGCCGGCCATGTTCGTTCAAAACGACGACGGCACGGAGTCATTGCTGAACTTCAACATCGACGCCGACGAGATCGTGATCCATCGCCTCGCGCGTCGCCTCGTGCTGCGCCGGGGTCAGCTCGTGGGGTGCGTGGTCAACAAGGCATTCGCAAGCGGTGCGCGCACGCCCGGCGCGACGGTGGCGCCCGATGTGCAACGCGCAACCGTGGGAGAGCAACCATGAGCGATGCACCGAATCCGGGACTCAACCCACCGGCGAATTCATCCGCCGACAACGAAGCGCTCGATGGGCGCCGCAGTGCGGGCGCGGTCGATCCAGATACTGGCGAGCTTTATTCCGTTCCCCGCCGCCCCGAACGCGCGCATGCCTCCCACACCGGGCGCGGCCATGCGATCGACGGGGAGCGGACCATTCCCTCGGTGAATCGGGAACGCACGATCCAGTCGAGGATCAGCAGCTTTGTGGCCATCGGCACCATGCTGCTGCTGGGTACCGGCTTCCTGTTCTGGTACTACAGCACCCAATATGCCAAGGGCCGCGAGGCGCAGTTGGCCGCGCAGAAGGCCTCGGCGGCCCGCGCCGGCGGCGAAACCACGGTGCCGCCGCTGGGCCGGATCGATCCGCCGCCGACGCCACCCCAGGCCCCCGCACCGCCACCCAGCGCCTCACCGGCCGCAGCAGCCGCGACCCCGCAGGGCGGACCACCGCCAAAGACCCCAGCCCAGCTTGCGCTCGAGCGCAAGCTCGGAACACCCGTGATGCGGCACACGCCGTTGCCTGACGCAGCCGCAGCAGCGGCCGCTTTCGCCGGCGGCCCTGCCGTGCCGCCGGCAAGCGGCATACCCAACATGGCGCAGATCCTGGGGGCCTTGCAGCCGCCACGCTCCGGCCCCTCCGCCCCTCCCAGCCCTCCCGGCCTCGAGGGCAGTCTCCGGCCGACCCGCACCCCCGCCGTTACAGCACAGGTTCTGCCGACGCGCCGTTTTCTTCTGCCCAAGGGCGCGTTCATCGATTGCACCTTGGAGACCGCGATCGATTCGACCTACGAAGGTCTCACCACCTGCATCGGTGCCAGCGACATCTACAGTGCCGACGGCAAGGTGGTGCTGCTCGAGCGCGGCACGAAGTACGTGGGTGAGCAGCGCGGCTCGCCCCGCCAAGGGCAGGGCCGTGTTTTCGTGCTTTGGAGCGAGGCGAGAACACCCACCGGGGTGGTGGTCCAGCTGGCATCGCCGGGCACTGACGAGCTGGGGCGCAACGGCCTGCCGGGATTTGTGGACACGCACTTCTGGGAGCGTTTTGGCGCAGCGATCCTCGTGTCGGTCATCGACGGCACGATGCAGGCGCTGACGGCGCAGCAGCAAGGCGGCGCGGGCCTGACCAATCGCGGCGCGCTGGTGGTCGGTCCCCAAGGCAGCCGGGACATCCTGACCGAGGTACTGCGCAGCACCATTGCGATACCTCCAACCGTGATCAAGAACCAGGGCGAACGCATCCAGATCCTGGTGGCCCGAGACGTGGACTTCCGCGATGTCTATGCCCTACGCGTCGCGCCTGCGCAACCCTGAAGAAGCGGAAGCTTCAGGCGTGGCGACGGCAGCCACGCCACCGCCGCCCTCCTCGCTCGCGCTGTTTCTCGACCCGCTGATGCCGCTGCTCGAGGACACCGAGGTCACGGAGATCTGCATCAACGAACCGGGAATCGCTTTTGTGGAACGGCAGACGGGATGGACACGCGAGATCCTCGCGTTCGCGAGCTTCGACTGGTGCATGTCGATCGCCAAGCTCGTTGCCAACTTCACGAAGCAGCGCGTCTCGGCCCAAGAACCGTTGTTGTCGGCCACCTTGCCTGGTGGCGAACGCATACAGATCGTGCTGCCGCCGGCGACCTCCGAGCAGACCGTCTCCATCACGATTCGTCGTCCCTCCAGTGCACTGTGGTCGCTCGATCAACTTGAATCGATGGGCGTGTTCAAGGCGACACGCTACAACGAAGCGGCATTGAAGGCAGCGTCGGAGGCGGGCTCGGCGGGCCTCGAAGACTGCGAGCTTGCGGGCCTGCTTCGCGAACGCAGGTTCGGAGACTTCCTGCGCCGCGCAGTTCAACTGCGCCGCAATATCTTGCTGTCGGGCGCCACCGGATCGGGCAAGACGACGCTGAGCAAGGCATTGATTCTCGAAGTTCCCCCCGAGGACCGGCTGATCACGATCGAAGACGTCAGGGAGCTGTCCCTTCGCAACCAGCCCAATCACGTGCGTCTGTTCTACTCCCAGGGCGCTCAGGGACAGGCGATCGTGACGCCAGGGCAGCTCCTGGCTGGTGCCAAGCGCCAGCGTCCCGACCGCATCTTCCTGTCCGAACTGCGAACCGGCGATGAAGTCTATGACTACCTCGTCTCGGTGAACACCGGCCATCCGGGCTCGATCACCAGCGTTCATGCCGACAGCGCTCAGATGGCCTTCGTGGCACTCGCGCAGCTGATGAAGCGCAGTGCCGCGGGCCACGGCATGACCACGGGTGAAGGCGTGGAGCTTTCGCAGCTGAGCGTGGACATCGTCATCCAATGCGCACGTGTGCGGCAGCGACGCATCGTGCAGGAGATCTGGCATGACCCCAGCACCAAGCGTCGAGCCTTGGCCTAGTGCTTTCAGGATCGGGGGCGCCTTGCTTGTCGCGGCCGTCCTCGGCCTGTGGGCGGCTGGCTACGCCTTCTTGATGCTCATGAAGCTGCCGCCCGAGAGCGCCACGCTGTCGACGATCGTTGACTACTGGCTTGCTTACGGTGACCAAACCGAAGTTCGCCGATCGCTGCTGGCCGCTTTGGTGGGAGCACAAGGGATCACGCTCGGTGGCGTCGTCATCGCGATGGTCCCACGCCGACGCGCGCTGCATGGTGAGGCCCGCTTCGCCACGCACCGCGAGATCCGGAAGGCCGGGCTGCTTGCAGACAACGGCATCGTTCTGGGGCGCCTGGGCGCGCGCTACCTCGTGCTGGCCGGTCAGCAAGGCGCTGAGGTCGAAGCACCTCCTCGCAGCGGCAAAGGCGTGGGCGTCGTGGTGCCCAACCTGCTGAACTGGCCCGGCTCCACCATCGTGAGCGACGTGAAGGGAGAGAACTTCATGCGCACGGCGGGATTCCGGCTTTCCAAGGGCCAGGAGGTGCACCTGTTCGATCCCCTGTCCGAGCAGGAGCGCTCCTCGCGCTGGAATCCGCTGGGCTATGTGTCGCAAACGCCTTACCGCTGCATCGACGACTTGCAGCGCATCGGAACGATGCTGTTCCCGGATCCCCTGGCGGGCGATCCCTTCTGGACCTCGTCCGCGAGATCACTGTTCCTTGGGATCGCGCTGTACCTGTTCGAGACACCCGGGGCGACACGCACCTTGGGTGAAGTCCTGCGCCAGGGCATGGCGAGCGATGCGGAGGGCTTCCAGAAGCACTGGAAGCGCGTCATCGAATCGTGCGAGCGCGCCGGCTACCCGCTGTCGCAGGAAGCTGTGCGCAGTCTCTACGACGTCATCGACCTCGCGCCAACGACCGCCTCGAGCATCCGCAAGACCTTCACGAGTCGACTTGATCTGTGGCTCAACCCCCTGATCGACGCGGCCACTTCGGCCAACGACTTCGATCTTCGCGACCTGCGCAAGCGTCCGATCTCGATCTATGTGCAGATCAACCCAGACAACATCGCGCGTCTGCAGCCCTTGCTCAACCTGTTCTTCCAGCAGGCCATCGGTTTGCAGACGCGGGAACTGCCCGAGAGCAACCCGGCCCTGAAGCACCAGTTGCTGCTCATGCTCGACGAGTTCCCCGCGCTCGGGCGCATTCCGGTGATCGCGGAATCCACGGCGTTCCTGCCCGGCTACAACGTGCGCACCGTGGTGATCGTCCAGTCCAACTCGCAGCTGATCGAGAAGTACGGCGTGGAGGGTGCCAAGTCGATTCGAAAGATGCTCGCCGCGCGCATCGTTTTTCCGCCCAAAGAGTACGAGGATGCCGAGGCCATCTCGCGCGAACTCGGCACCTACACGGTCCGCCAGAGGAGCGTCAGCCGGCCGATGTGGGGCGGCTCAGGCACATCGGGCAGCGTCAGCATCAGCGAACAGCCGCGCCGGCTGCTGCTGCCCCAGGAAGTCAAGGAGCTCGACCCGGCGCGCATGATCCTTTTCTATGAAGGACTTCGGCCCGTCCTCGCTCACCGCATCATCTACTTCAAGGACAAATCCTTTGCCCGGCGGGAAATCGCCCCACCCGAAGTCCCGAAGCTTGAGATGGCCGCTCGTGCAACCACGGCACCTGCCGGGAATGCGATGCCTGCGCCACCGGCAGGATCGAGCGCTGCGACTTCGACGACGCCCGCCACGGGCACGGGCCATGCGCGGGCGAAGGACGACCTGCAGATGGCCCAGGCCGTGCTCGACGGCAGCTTGGATCTGAAGGACTTTTCTTTCGATTTCGACGACGTCGACATCCCCACCGAGCCACTGAGCGAGGCGGAGATGAAGCGGCGCACCGACGAGTTCATGGCCCGCCTGCTGGTCTGAGCGGTCCATTCCAACCAAGGCCATCGCATGCACTCCTCATCCAACGCCGCCCCACTCGGCGCGCAGCCGCCAGGGGCCGCGTCTTCGCCGCCATCGGGATCCGATGATCCGCAGGAGACCGCCAGCACAAGGCGCCCGCGCAGTGGCCGCGCGCCCGTGCGCGGCGTGTTGCTGGAGGCCGCCGCAGCGCCTTATCGGTTCGATCCGGCAGCACGACGCTCGTTCTACGTGCTCCTGCGCACAGAGGTTGGAGAGCGCAGGCTTTGGGGCGCCGACCTGGAAGCCGCGCTCCAGCGAGCGGTCTCCCAGCCACGCATCGGAGACGAGGTCGTCGTCCTGCCCCTGGGCACGAAACCCGTACGGCTTCGCGTTCCCGCCCAGGATGGCCATGCAGACGCAGTCGGCGAAGAGCGGGTGCTTGCGCAGCGGCGCCAATGGCGCATCGAGACGCAAGACCATATGCACATGCTCGCGCAAGAGGCTCAGCAGCTGCGCGTTGAACGAACGCTGTCGCCAGAGACCATGCGGCGCGACCCTCGTCTGACATACGCCATGGCCGGACTGCAACTGGCTGCACAGTATGCGCGGCGCCTCACCGTAGATCCGCACTCTCAGCATCAGTTACTCGCATCCATTCGCCATCGCATCGCTGATGCGCTCGTGGATGGGCTGGACCTCCATCTTCCAGACAGGCGGGTGGCGATGGCGCGAGCGCCCGTCCTCTCAGGGCCGGGACGCGCCACCGAGTGGGACAGGCATGCCCATGAGCGGACGTGAACTCGCAACGCAGAGGCGCGCGCCCTTCGCCGGCCGCTGCGGACTCGATCCGCACGCTGCCAGATGACCATGCGTCGTGATGCGCACGAGAAGACCTTGATGCCCACAACGCACAGCAGCAGCCGTTGCGAAGCGACGGCCAGCGGCCGCTGGCACGTGGCGGATGGATCGCTCGAGTCGCTCAAGTGGCTCGCGCTGGCGTTGATGGTGGGGGACCATGTCAACAAGTATCTTCTGAGCGGGCAGGTCACGACGCTCTACCTGCTCGGTCGCATGGCGATGCCGCTTTTCGGCTTTGTGCTCATGTACAACCTCGCGCGCCCTCGCGTGGAGGCCGCGAGTGTTCATCGACGTGTAGTAAAGCGGCTCGCGGCCTTCGGTGTGCTCGCAACGCCCGCGTTCGTGCTGCTGGTCGGATGGTGGCCACTGAACATTATGGCGACGTTGCTCGTCGCGACCTTCATCGCCTGGCTGCTGGAGTTCCGGACCGTTGGCCATCGATCGCTGGCACTGGTCACCTTTGTGGTTGGTGGCACGGTGGTTGAATTCTGGTGGCCGGGACTGCTGTGCTGCCTGGGCGCGCGCTCCTTCATTCGTCGTCCGAGCATCAAGACCGCGATCGCCTGGCTGCTTGCGACCGCGTCCCTATGGTTCGTCAACGGCAACTTCGCTGCCATGGCCGCGCTTCCGTTGATCTTGGGGTTCAGCCGCATTCATGTTCCCCTTGAACGGCAGCGATGGGTCTTCTATGCCTTCTACCCCGCCCACCTGTTCGTTCTTGCCCTTGCGCTGCATCTCGCCAGCACACCGCGCTGTGCGCGGGCATGCTCACAAGTTGCAACGAACCTCATAAGGGCTCCTGAAGTGCAGCCACTCGCTGGCGCAGCCGAACCGGTCCAACCCCGACCTATCGAAGGTGTCAGCGCGGCAGGAGGTGGCGATTCAAGTACAACCGTGACAAAGTGGCACCATGAATTCACGCACCGTGACTACCTTTGACGTCGAGCCTGAACTGCGTGCCGAACTCGAATCGGCTGCGGATGCTGGCGGACCCGTCAGCACTTCTGCCGCTGATGGGGCGTGCCGAGCCGTCGAACTCTGCCGTGTCCGAGGCGAGTTCTACGCGCGTGGGGATACCGCTTGGCAAGAATATCTACGAACGGGTGTTTCGCAACCTGCGGCCGAAGTGTTCGATCGCATCCAGGCTCGCATTGATGCACGACGTCGCGAGCTTCGAGACTCAAACACATGACCGGGGTTCGCGGGGTGAGATGACCCCGCGAAATCCTTTCCGACCAGCAGATTAGGGCGTTGGCCATTCGTCATTTGCGCGAAGCGGACTACCACTGAGACGATGCGGCCTTAGGTCTGCGACCCGGGCTTGCGGACCGAGTCACCGCGCGGATGAAGTCGGGCGAGCGTCGATGACCCGCCGAGTGGGCGGGAAGCCTCATCAAGCCGGGCTGTTCGCGCCGGACGCGTGCTCGGCCACGGCATCGGTGTCGAGGCGCGGCGCCTGCCCGGGCGCGCCGCCCTCGGCCTGAAGCGCCAGATCGAAGGCATGGACCCGGTGGTTCGGTGCCCGGTTGATCATCAGCCGCATGACGTCGGCGCGCGCATAGTGGCCCGCAGGATCGGCGGCCGCCTTGGCCACCGCGATCTCGCCCAGGTCGATCTCGGCGCAGATGACTCCCTCCCAGGTGTCGGGCATGCGCTCGGACAGCGGGTTGCCATGCGGCCCGTAGATGACGGAGTGCCCACCCCCGACCGTGAACAGCGCATGCTTGGCCGGCGTATCGCAAATCTGCGACACCATCGACGCCGAGGTCACGGCCGAGGGGGCCAGCACGAAGCAGCCGCCCTCGAGCGCATAGGTCTGCGTCGCCGCGAGGCTGACCTCCGCGCCCAGCGCGTAGGCGTTCTCCTTGTAGAGGCTGAAGCCGGGCCAGGCGGCGATGTGCAGTTGCTCGTTCTGGCTGTACATCGCGAACTTCGTGAGCGGCTGCAGATGCTCCCAGCAGGAGAGCGCGCCGATGCGGCCCAGCGGCGTGTCGCTCACCACGAGGTCGCTGCCATCGCCTTCGCCGAAGACGGTGCGCTCCATGTGCGTCGGCTTGAGCTTGCGCCGGCGCGAAACGGTCTCGCCCCGGTCGTCGATGATCCAGTTGCCGACGTACAGGCTCGCGCCCAGCCGCTCGACGACGCCGAGCGACACGAAGATGCCGAACTGTTTCGCGGCCGCGGCGATGCGCCGCGCGCCCTCGCCGTCGTAGCTGAAGGCGTTCTCGAAGAAGCGCCGGACCCATCCCTTGCCGAAGCCCCAGGCCGGCGCGTCGAGCCAGACCCACCAGGGATAGCCCGGGATCCAGTCCACCGGAAAGGCCACGATGGCGGCGCCCTTGCCGGCCGCCTCCTCGATGTAGCGCACGGTGAGATCGATGGCGGCGTCGTGGTCGCAGAAGCCCGGCGCGGCCTGCACCACGGCGGCGAGGAACTTGGCAGGGAAAAGGGGCGACGACGCGCCGGTGGATGCATTCATGGACGAAGCGCTCCTCGAAGGATGAGTGAATGGGTGGATGGATGGGGGGAAGCTCAGACGCGCGCGGAAGCACCGACGCTCGCTGGCGGCGGCACCGGCTCGGCCACGGCCTCGCGGGTCAGCCCGAACAGGCCGTCGATGCGCTGGCGCTCGGCCGCGCCGTGGGGCCGCAGCCATGCGAAGCCGGCGTAGATGGCCAGGTTCACGGCCAGCGCGATCACGCCCGAGGTCAGGCCCCAGGCGGCCTCGAGCTGCCGGGCGAAGAAGCTCTCGAGCACGATGACGAGCACGAAGCCCACGACCATGCCCGCGATCGCCCCTTCCTTGGTGCCGCGCTTCCAGAAGATGCCCAGGAACTGCGGCACCGCGAGCTGGATGACGCCCTGGTAGGCCAGCACCGCGAGCGTGAACAGCGCCGGCAGCTTGAGGCAGGCGACCCAGGCGGCCAGGGCCGTGAGGACCACCATGCCGATCTTCGACACCGTGACCAGTTGCCGCTGGCTCAGCGTGGCGTAGTTCCCGACCAGGTCGTTGGCGATCTGCGCGCCCGTCGCCTGGATGCTGCCGTCGGTGTGGCCGATCGATGCCGCCAGCAGCACCACGCCGGCCAGCCCGAGCAGCAGCAGGCCACCCGCTTCCTGGCTCACGATGAACCACACGTCCTCGGGGTGGCTGGCCACGGAGGGAAGCTGCGAGGCGAGCATGCCGAAGATCAGCAGTGGGATGCAGAACACCAGCGACGCGGGCATCGCGATGGCCGCCGACTTCTTCAGCGCCGCCACGCCGTCGGCGGTGAACAGGCGCACGAAGATGAACGGCAGGCACCAGCCGCCGATGGTGCTCGTGAACAGCAGGCTGAACAGGTAGAGCGGCCCTTCCTTCGAGCCGAGGGACGGCAGCGAGAACATCGCGGGATCGAGCGACTGCAGCCGCACGCCCTTGCTCGTCCACAACCACACGACCAGGCCGCACAGCATGAGGCTGCCGAAGACGTAGGCCACGATGCCCTGGTACATGTCCGAGATGATCACGCCGCGCATGCCCATGCGCACGGTCCAGATCTGGCGGATCGCGACCACCACCACGCCGAGGATCACGGCCTCCGAGAAGGGCAGCGCACCGAGCGACATGAAGTGGAAGAGGCCACCCATCGCCTGCATCGCGAGCACCAGCCAGGGGAAGCCCGACACGATACCGATCAGCGCCGCGATGGTGCGGATGTGCCTGGAGTCATAGCGCAGTGCGAACAGGTCGGGCTGCGTGCGCAGATCGAAGCGCTGGCCCCAGGTCCACACGCGCTGCGACATGGCGTACATCAGCACCACCGTCATCAGGCTGTAGGCCAGCACGTAGAACGAGATCACGCCGGCACTGACGGCCAGGCCCGCGAAGGCGGTGAACATCGCGCCCGGATACCAGGTGTTGAGGAAGGACATCGCCTGGTAGTTGGCCCCGAACGAGCGGCCGCCCACGGCGTAGTCGGTGAAGGACCGGTCCTTGCGGTAGCTGCGGTGCAGCACGTAGATGATGACGAGGAAGAAGGCCAGCTGGAGGCCGAATGTCAGCGCCATGGCTTCACCCCCTTCCCGCTTCGCCGTATTCGGCGACATAGGCGGCCACCACGCTGGCCGCGATCGACACGCTGAGCGCGAGGAAATAGAACAGGGTTGGCGGCAGGCCGAGGACCGGCGCCCGGTGGTCGTTGACGAGCCAGTGCACGGGCGGCAACAGGAGCAGCAGCGCATTGAGCAGGAACCACCACCGGATCGAGGCCGGTAGCCGTGGAAGTGTCGCGAGGGGCATGGGAGGCTTTCGGGAAGGCCGCGGGCTGCGCGCGGGAAAAGGGCCGGTACGAGGTCTGCAAGGCGGATCCATCGCATCGCGACGGACTCTAGGAGCGCCGTCCTTCGGCGTGCACCGTTCAAATGAACGGGGTCGGTTCGCGAGGGCGGGCAAGCCGCATTGGCAAGGCGGAGACGCAAGGCTAGGATGGCCCGTCACACCATGCGATGGCATATGGCTTGCTTGTTGGAACGCCCCCAGTTGGAACTCCCATGCTGAACAACCTTCAGGAGTGCGGCAATCTGATCCTTCGGATCAACGAGGCGGCCTACGAGACGCGCGAAGAGGACTTCCAGGCGCGCGTGCTGAGCGACATCGATCGCGTGATCGGTTTCGATCGCGCGTGGTGGGGGATCATGTCGCCCGTCGCCGCAGGCGGCTTTCGTCTGCTGAGCTCCTACCGGGCCAACCTGCCCGCGTCCTACGTCGAGACCTGGGACACCTGCACGCCCGACGATCGCCTGGCCAGCAGCGTCAGCGACGCGCCCACCCACACCGTGCGCTTCGACACCCACCAGCTCCACAGCACGCCCGGCCTGTACGAGATCAACGCGGGGGTCGGCAACCGGCATGCGCTGTGCACCGCGATCAAGCTCGCGGAGCGTCCCGGGGACTTCCTGTTCGTCTCGCTGTTCCGCGGCGGCCGCAGCCCCGCGTTCGACACCTCCGAGGCCTGGGCCAAGCAGTTCCTCATGCCGCATGTCTTCATGGGCTGGCGGCACAACCTCGGGCGCAATCAGGAGCGCGCCGATACGCAGCCAAGCGGCGGACTGCTGGCGTCGGCCTTCGTCGACCTGCAGTGGGGCGTGATCGAGAAATCGGCGGGCTTCCAGGACTGCATGACCCGGATCTGGCCCGCATGGGCGCCGCCAGCGCTGCCGCCGGCGCTCGTTTCGGCCTTGCGCCGCGACGGCGCGCGCAGCGTTTTCTCGGACCTGGTCTTCTCGATCGAGGCCGCGGGAGCACTGCAGCGGCTCTCGATCCGCAGGCTGCGCGCCATCGACCGCCTCACGCCGCGCGAGTCCGACGTGGCGCGCGCGTTCTCCTCGGGCCAGTCGTACAAGGAGGTCGCCCGCGCGCTGCAGCTGTCGCCGGCCACCGTCAGGCACTACCTGCGCGAGATCTACATCAAGCTCGGGCTGACGGACAAGGCGGAACTGGCGAGCCTGTTGAACGCGCCGTGATTCGCCGCCGTCGACGCCCTCAGGCGACGACCGCCTTGCCTATCTCCTCGACCACCTTTTTTCCGTCGCCGACCAGCATCATGGTCATTCCCATGCAGGACAGCTGTCTGCCCAAACCCGAGATCTCCGGGGCAGCTTGGCGCATGTTTGCCGGCAGGGCTGGACAATGCGCGTCGACGCTGGGCAGTTCAGCGGTCGCAGGCCCCTCCTACGCCAGCTCGCCTCAGGCTGTGATAGCTTTCGTTTTCACCGAATCCCGATCGAAAGCACCGTGGCGCCTGCTTCCATCTCAGCGGCATTTTTGCCACCCGACTCGGCACTCGCCGCGCTGATTGCCCAGCTTGATTGGGCGTCTACGCCCTTGGGCCCGATCGATCAATGGCCTCAGCATCTGTGCTGCGCCGTGGGCATCGTGCTGCATTCGCCGAAGCCCATCGCGCTTCTTTGGGGCGAAGCCGGCATCATGATCTACAACGATGCCTATGCCGTCGTCGCAGGCGGGCGGCATCCAGCTTGCCTGGGTCAACCCTTGCGCGAAGCGTGGCCGGAAGTGTCCGAGTTCAACGATCGCCTCATGAAGACGGTGCTGGCCGGCAAACCTCAATCCTTCGAAGACCACGAGTTCACCTTCTTGCGCAACGGTTCGCCGGAAAGTGTGTGGCTCACGCTCGACTATTCGCCGGTGCCGGATGCCGCCGGAGGGTTCGCTGGAGTGATGGCAACGGTGACCGAAACCACGGGCAAGGTGATGGCAGAGCGCGAGCTGCGCAAGGCCAATCAAACGCTCGAAGCGAGGATCGAGGAGCGCACGCGCGCGCTCGTGGAAGCCGAGGATGCGCTGCGCCAAGCCCAGAAGATGGAGGCGATTGGGCAGCTCACCGGGGGCATCGCACATGATTTCAACAACCTGCTCGGCACCCTGAAGGTCAGCTTCGAGCTCCTCGAACTGCGCATGCGTTCCGGCGACACGCAGCAAGCCCAGCGGTACGTCACCGTCGGCAAGGAAACAGTGGAGCGGGCGGCTTCACTGACCCAGCGTCTTTTGGCCTTCTCTCGCCGCCAGACCTTGGATCCGCGGCGAATTGATCTTCGCCATCGCCTGAACCAGTTCGAGGAACTTGTTCGTCGCAGCGTCGGGCCATCGATCGCCGTCCAGTTCAATGTTCCGGCGGACCTTTGGCCCGTGCGCGCAGACAGCGCGCAACTCGAGAACGCGCTGCTCAACCTGTGCATCAATGCGCGCGACGCGATGCAGCCCGATGGGGGAAGCTTGACGGTGACGGGCACCAACTGTTCATTTCCCCACGACGCAAGCACGCCCATCGGGAACGCGCCTGGTGACTACGTGTGCCTCGAGGTGCGCGACACGGGTTGCGGCATGGATGCGCAAACCAAGGCTCATGCCACGGAGCCGTTCTTCACAACCAAACCCTTGGGCCAGGGCACCGGCCTGGGTTTGTCGATGGTGTACGGATTCGCCCGCCAATCGGGTGGCCAAATGCGCATCGAGTCGGAATTGGGTCAAGGCACCACCGTCAGTATCTATATGCCCCGTATCGACGGCGATTCGAACGACACGGAGGCTGCGGTTGGTCAGCGCAACCCAACAAGCGATACGGCGGCATTCTCAGCACCGAGGTCGGCGCGCGTGCTTCTGATCGAGGACGAGGCACCGCTTCGAGCCCTGCTCCAGGAAGAACTTGTCGCCGCGGGCTACGAAGTCACTGCCGCGGCAGACGGCCGGGAAGGCCTTGCGTGCCTGGATGACGGGCCGAACAACGACCTCCAGATCCTGATCACCGATGTCGGACTTCCCGGTGGCATGAATGGACGCCAGGTCGCCGATGTCATGCGCCTGCGCAAACCCGACCTCAAAGTGCTTTTCATCACGGGCTACGCGGCCGGCGCCGCCGTGGGCAATGGTCTTCTGGAGCCTGGGATGGAAGTGATGACCAAGCCTTTCGAGCTGGGCGAATTCAAGCGGCGCATTGCCCGGATGCTTGACGTCTGAGTCATCGCACGGCGGACTGCGCCGGCGACCGCCGTTCATAAATGCAGCTCGATCAAGTCACCTCGTCGTTCAGGCGGCGAAACCATTCGCCATAGGGTGTGTTCTTGACCAGCTTGCGATTCATATCGGGCGCACCGTCGGTCCACCACGGCGGGCCGCGTTCTCCCAGTCGACGCTTTGCATCGTCGACTAGGGCGCGAGCGGTTGCGCGCTCATCGATCGATGCGGTTGCACGCAACGCGCGTCGCGCCGCCATCAATTGGCGGACCCAGAGGCTTTTCTCTTCTTCGGACAGTCCCGGGTTTGCTGCGCGCCACAACCGCCCCCGTACCACCAGATATCGGCCATCGGGTGTCATGAGGGGGCCGTCGAGGGTCTGCAATCGGCCTCTTTTTCCGATCACTTGCGTTCCTTCTCGAACGGCAACGCGAGACGAATAGGTCCACCGCGATCCATCGCGTCGACACGGTCCCCTTTGCGGGTGACGAGCAGTCGCCGGCGAAGAGCGAGTTCCTGGGCCACCTCGCGCACCTTCGGCATCAGGGCCCGCCAGTCCGACGGCGCGCTCACCAGGGCTCGCGCAACCTCCGAAGGGCAGATGCTTGCTCCAGGCGCACGACGGGCCAGCAGCTCGAAGATTTGCGCTTCGACAGCCTCGTTCGCCACGAGCGCCCGTGAGGAGACGTTCATGGGAGCGGGCCTCTCGCGTCAACCAAACCTGCGACTGACAAAGCGCGATCCTTTCAACCCAAAACGCCAAGGCACATCCATCGCCTTCGAAATGCCGATGCGGACACCGACCACCACATCCTGTGCCACGCTCGGACCCTTCAACTCGAAAGGCGCGCGATCCAGCGGCAGGCCGTTATGCGAACCGGTGATCCCCAGCGCCTGGGCGACCCGCCCCGGCCCCGCGCACAAGAGCCGCGGCTCGAGAAGCCCTCGGCGTGCCTGCATTGCATCGAGACCGTCCGTCGGCTCCAGCGCGCGAATCAGGACACCGGCGCCGTGGCCCTCCTCCCGGCACACGAAGTTCAGGCACCAGTGCAAGCCGTAGGACCGATACACGTAAGCACGGCCTGGCGGACCGAACATCGTGGCGTTGCGCACCGATCGGCCGCCATAGCTGTGCGAGGCCGGGTCCAAGACGTCATAGGCTTCCGTTTCGACGATGCGCCCCCCAATTCCTTCCACCCAAAACGACGCACCGATCAATGCTCGCGCGAGCTCGGGCGACGAAACGCCAAAGTCGATGGAAGGCGGAGAGCACATGCCGACAGCCTGCTGCCGGTGGCCGCCAAGCGATGTCGCCATCCCTCTGGCGCAGCTGTAGTCGCACGGCGCATCCAAGGCCCAGGCAGATGCCGGAGCAAGCTCACGGCAGTGCATCCAGCGCCTCGGCATTGCACTCTTCGAAAACAAGGTGCACATTGGACTTTTTATTCGCAAAAGGTGTTGACCGATGGCACTCGCTTTGCTTTCTGAAATTGCAGCGATCAAGCTGCCCCTCACCGTCATCGCGAGAGCGGACGTGCAGAAGGTCTCTCGCCTGGTTTACGCTGGCCTTGTGGAAGCAAGGTTTCGCACGCTCAGCGGGCGGTCGACGGGCTACTGCGATCCGCTCGAGGCAACGGTCACCGCGATCACGCCTGAAGGCTGGCTATCTCTCAGCCGCCGACAGTGAGCCACGCAGTGGCCGCTGCGCGGCCTGTGTCCGTTGCCGTGGGGAGTTCCTGAGAAGCTGCGAGACGCCCTGCGGCGTCGCATCCGGAATGGTGCCTCTTCCTCCGCGCTTCAATCGTTGACGCAGCTGTTTTCGTCCGCGACAAGGCATTCGGGAAGATCTTCCCCGACGGCACCGCCGCGCGTGCGCACCGCCGTGGAGGCCGCCTGTGCCACCGCCAAGTCGCGCGGCAGGAGGACCCAGAGTTGTCCTCGCTCCTTCATGCGCCGAGCCTGCGTCGCAGCTTGCTGGCCATTGCCGAAGAAGTAGTCCGCGCGCACTGCACCGCGAATGGCACCGCCCGTGTCCTGCGCGATCGTCAAACGGCGCATTGGGGCCCCACTGCCTGGCGCGCGCGTGGAGACGAACACGGGATACCCGAGCGGCGTGCTTCGCGGGTCCACTGCGATCGAACGCCCAGGCGATAGCGGCACCCCCAGCGCGCCAACCGGTCCTCCACCGGGCGCATTGGCCTCCTTGAAAAACACGTAGCTTGGATCCTCGATGCCCGAGCCAGTCACCCGCTGTGCGGCGCGGCGTCCGGGCACCGCAACAGCGCCATTGACCTTGGGCAGGGCGAGTGTGAAGCCACGCGTGCGAACCACGGAGACGTCGGCGCTGCTGGCGGCCGCGGGTTGCACTGCTTCGTCCTCCTCATCGTCATTGTCGAGTTCGAGTTCCAGCGAGGAGCCGCGCACTTTCACGGGGCTGCGAGGTTTGCCGGACGCCGCCTGGGCCAGCGTGGGCCTGAACGGCTGACCGTTCTGCTCCGCGTAAGCGATGCGAATCACCTCGCCCGAGTCCAGACGAATGCGGCCAGAGCCTTGGATCTGCATCTCGTAGAGCGCAGAAGCGCTGTTCACAAAGGCGATGACCTTGGCATTCGGCGCACCCTTGGTTTCGATTTCCTTGCGTGTGTAGTAGGGCAGGAGCCGCTTTCCCTCGACGCGAAGACGCACCTTGCGATCCAACGTGTCTCTGGTGATGCGCGAGAGATCGAGCGCGTACAGCCCTGCGCGGCCCATGTCACGCGTACTCAGTCCCGCTTGCACCACAACACTGCGCCCCGTCACACGCGCAGCGACGATCCCATCGCCTTTGGGAAGTTTTCGCGCATCCGCAAACAGCATGTCTTGGGGCTGTGCATACACGGGGTAGATGTTGGGCGCGCCGTAGTGCCGACTGCCGCTGATCTCAGGCTCGAAGTAGCCGGTGACGACGCCGTCAGGGCGCCGATCATCGTCGCGGATCTGATAGGCCGAGAAATCGCGCTCGAAAAAATGGCGGATGGCCAAGTCATCGGCACGATCTACCGATCGTGCACGATCGCAGACTTGCCGCCACGCCTGTGCTCCCCCCGACAAGACCTTGCAGCTGCCGAGAAACGCCGGCCATGTCTCCGAGAAATCATCCTGCCGCCAGCCCGGCAAGAGCTCGAAGCCCACCGAGGTATAGGTGGCCAACCGAGTTGAAAAAGTACGCGCTCGACCCGCGATCGCACCCGCGCTGCTCAACCCAGGCCCGCCGGCGACGGATGCCTGCGACCCGCTCGATGGCGCTTGCCCTGTTGAGCGCGATGGAGAGGCCGGAAGAGGACCCGGCAGCGGCGCTGATGCACGCGGTGTTGACGTTGCCGAGCGCTGCGCCGATGGGTTTGCCGACCACTCAGGCATCGCGCCGGGACCTCCCGCACCGCCGACCGAATGGGAGTCCCCCATCGTGCACGCTACCAGCGTCACTGCGCCCAGGGCACTCAGGGCGACCCAGCGAGCAAGGGTCTTGTCTCGCAGTTGCATGCCGATTCCTCGCGAAGGAGCTTGCTGATGCGCCACGTGATCGACGAAGTGGCGCTGCGAACGGCCAAGCTTATTGCCGTCCAGGTGTTTTCGAATCGGGGCGACTGCCTAGCGCAAACGACGTAGGAACGCCCCACACGCGAGGACAAGGCTCGCCGCCGGGCCATGCTTGGGCGCTGCAATGCGCAGGCAGCTGGCGCCTTGCTGTGGATATACCTTCGCTGCCGATCCACTGCGGCGATGAGCACAGCCCAGACGGCCGCGTGGATCGGGCAGATGCGGTCCGCGTGTCGACCACGCGGTGGCCACATTTGCCATGAAGCTCACCTTGATCCACAGGTCTCGACCTGACGCCTTCGCCGATGATGGGTCGGCGGGTTCATGCCTCGCGCTGCAACGCCGACTGGCTCCTCAAAGGACCATCCGGTCCCATGCCTGGTGCGCCCACTCATACTTTCCGCAAGCATAGGAGACGAGCGTCTCCACAGCGGCCTCGCTGTTCACGGGCTGCGCAGCCCGATAGTGACAGCCCGTCGTGACCAACTGGTGCTCGAGATGAAAACCCCGATCGTCGGCGTAGACCTGCATGTAGGTTCCATCGCGTCGCTCCACGATCGCGAAGGCATCGGGCGCTTCGGCCAGTCGAGGAATCCAGTGGCGCAGATTGTCCTCCGTCGCCTCCTCGCCGACACCAAAGTCGGGGCACTCCAGGAAGGGGCGCTGGTACTCTGCGCCGATATCGAAGACCAGGTGGGCATGCGCGCTCGATGCGTCCTGGTGGTACATCGCGATAAAGAAGCAATCCTTGGCAGCGAGCGGGACATGAACGAGGGAGATTCGTTGCACCTTGCAGCGCCTCGCGAGGATCAACTCGAGACTGCGTTCGGGTCCGAGCGGCAATCGAAGCTCTTCGCGAAGACTCAGCGCAAGCGAAAGGGCGTCGCGCTTGATGCGTTCCCCTGCCGCGAACTCTTCAGTCCCCTCCTGGAGCAGCGCCAGATATTCGTGGAGTTGCATCAGGCGCGAAGGCGTCGACGCTGCGGGGCGCGAGGCGAACAAGGAGGCGATCTTGCGTGCGAGCATGATGGCGACAGGATGAGTCGAGAACGTCTGCGGCGATAGGATGCCGTCGAGCGAACAGCCTGTCCAGTTCACCGCTGCCTTTCAGAGCACCTCCACCGAACGTCGCGTCGGTTGCAATGAGCGAGGAGCGGATCATCTCTTCAATCGGCGCTTGCAAATGGCCGCGGTCCCCACCTAAGGGCCCGACGGGCATCGTCCTACTCCGGCCCCACGTCCAGGCCCCTAAATTGCCAACTACTGGAGATGCACAGGGCAGCTCCAAGCAACATCAAGTTCAGGGGACTTACTCATGAAAAAACATCTTCTCGTTCTCGCCATCGCATCGACCTGCTTCGCCATGAACGCCGCGAGTGCTGCTGAAGGCATGACCAAGGACCAGTACAACGTCGCCAAGGAAAAGATCGAAGCCGACTACAAGGTCGCCAAGGCCAAGTGCGACACGCTGAAGGACAACGCCAAGGACGTCTGCGAGAAGGAAGCCAAGGGCACCGAAAACGTGGCAAAGGCGCAGCTGGAGCAGGACTACAAGCCCAGCGCGGCACATGCCAAGAAGGTCGCCGAGGAAAAGGCCAACATGACCTACGACGTTGCTAAGGAGAAGTGCGACGACCAGTCGGGCGATGCCAAGAACGCCTGCGTGAGCCAAGCCAAGGCCGACCACGACAAGGCCAAGGCCGACATCAAGGCGATGAAGGGCTAAGCTCCCCTCAGCGCTCATGCGGGGGGGCGCGATCCCGCGTACTTCCCTGCCCTCCCCCCATGCCCCGCCTCGTGCGGGGCATTGTTTTTTGGTGGGCTTCAACCTCTGGCCGGGTGCCCGATCAAGGTGAGCCGAGCACCTGAGAAATAAGCTAACGGCGTTTCTTGGCCTGACCCTCGGCGGCTGGCACCAAATCGTCCCGTGAGCGAACTTGATGCCCAAGGCACGGACACAAGTGCAGGCATGCCCGATGCGCAACTTGGCACGGGAAAGCCCGTAGCGCTTCATCTGACGGACGATCCCGCCGATGTCTTGGGCCCTGCATCGACGGCCCAAGTACCTTTCTCCGCAGATGTCGCGCTGGTGCAGCTGGTGCAACGGACCCCTCGTTGGCCCTCGCTAAAGCGCAGCGGTTCGTTTGCCAAAAGCGACGTGATCCAACAAACGCTGTGAAAAGGAGCTTGCGATGCGATTGACCACCAAGGGTCGTTTTGCCGTGACCGCGATGATCGACATCGGGCTGCGCCAACGTCTCGGGCCTGTGAACCTGGCCGCCATCAGCCAACGACAGCAGATCTCGCTGTCATACCTCGAGCAGTTGTTCGGCAAGCTCCGCAAGCATAACCTCGTCGTGTCGGTCCGTGGGCCTGGCGGCGGCTACCATCTGGCGCGCCACAGCGCTGACATCTCGGTGGCCGACATCATCGCGGCCGTGGATGAGCGAGGTGCCCTTGGCAACGATGCGGATGATGCAGACGACCTGGGGGAGCAAGGCGCTTCGCCGACCTCACTGGCGCGCAGCACCGAGGAACTCTGGGCTTCGCTGAATCAGCGCATGCTTGATTTTCTGCGGCCCGTCACTTTGCAAAAGCTTGTCGAGGACCAAGTTGCCAAGGGCGTCGAGCTTGAAGCACCCACTCCGGCAAAGAGTGCGATCACCTCGGCTGCCCCCGTGAAGCCTGTGCGCACCCGCGCCCCCAATTCGGTCTTCGCGCTGGCCAATGCGATGTCCAAGCACTGATGCGGTCGCTCGAGCAACCTGAGCAAACGATCCAGCCACAAGCCGCCATCACATCCTTCACTTCATGCGCTTTATGGACGCCCATGAACGCGCCGCGAGCTGAGCACAGGTCCCGTCAACGAGCGTCACCCTGCGTGGCAGTTTCACCGACGGCGGTGCAGCGGCTCGACGTCGCAGTGCCATCGCTTTGAACCCACGCGACCTTCAGCCATCTCGCGATGATGCACGGGGCACATGGAGGTCGATCCACTTGCAAGCGCGCGTTGGGCCCGCTTGTTGAATCGAATGCCATGGCTGCAACGGTCATCATGACCTTGTCATGTGCCGCGCTGGGTCTGGCCATGACCGGCGGTACGTTTGCGGCTTTCGGGATGCTGCTTCACCTCTTCGCATTCGCCGGCGGCTTGCTCAACGGTTTCCAGCACGACGCCACTGTCGATGAACGGCGCAACGCCACGCAGCTGCTCGTGGGTGCGGGGATCTGTGCGCTCAGCGCTGCGGCGGTGGGTGCGATCGCCCTGCTGCTTGCGTCCTTTGAATGAGAGGCCGTAGCCCGGCCGGCCGCGGTTCGAAGGAGCATTCCTTCACGAGCAAGCACCAGAGGAGCTGAACAGTCTGCGTGAAAGGCTATCCGCGTGCGCGTGGGCGCCAGCCCATCGAGGGCATCTGAACCGGCGCACTCAACGCTCGGACAAGTGCACTACATTCACCATTCAGACCGCTGGCGGTTGCGACGTGGGTCGGCACAGCCAGGGCGAGTTCCTGCGTTCGCGTCGAGCAACCCAACCCAGCGGCAGGTTCGCGAGTTCAACGAGCGTCTGATCAGCCTGCACCAGCTGACCCAGCCCGACGATCATCGCCTCCGACGCGTCAGCGCCGCTGCCGGGCAGCATCTGCCAGGCGCCGTCGTCCTCGTCGTGGAACACCTGTAGGATTGGTGCAGCCCCACTCATGATGGACCTCACGGTGAAGCAAGCAACGTTCGGGGCATCTTCGAAAGCCCAGGCATCCTCAGCATCAGACATATTTTTGCCAGCATTCGATGGATCACTGGGACCAGTGAAAGTTGACGTTCGCTGTCGGGCCTTGGCTGAAGTCGGGGGTGTCGAGAGTGACTGCGCCTGGCCGATGGCGGCTGCCTGGCATCGTAGCGGAGCCGGTATTTCCGACGCCGCTTGCCCCGGCGGTTCCCCGGCGTTTCCCGCCCTCGGCATGACCTCATCCTCGCGCGCTGTGGCGAATCAAATGATCCGACGCACAGGTGCCTGCTCGTCTCGACACCACCTGCCATGCGGCGCAGAGAAGGCCAGCGTCTCAGGTGCCTACACCGTGTTCCAGTCGGCGCCGTATGTGGCGGCCGCGTAGGTCTGGACCACCATCGAGCCGAGCAGGCCATGCATCACGTCACCCTGCGCCGCGCGTCGGCTCACGATTGCGGTCAACAACCCCTTGGTGGCGAGCGCCTGCAGCGCGCGATCCACCCATACCTGACGCTGAGCCTGCGGCAGCGCCTCGATCTCTCGGCGCATCATGCGGATCCGTTCGCCAGCAGAATCGGCGGGAGTGATGGGAGTGGTGGACTCTGCGGCAACGGTAGCGGCCGTTGTGTTGGCAGCAGCGTCCGGGGGTACGGCAGCGTCCGCGGTAGGCTGTGCCGGCGGCGATTCAAGATCCTGCTCTTCGTCTGCGTCCGTCGGCGCAGGCGCCTCGCGCTCGTTGCGCAGCAGCGAACGGAGATAGGAGTAGGCGTTGTCCACGGCCCGCAGCGAGTTGTTGGCCGCACGCCTTTCCAAAGCGTCGAGTTGCTCGCGCACCCGGTCGTCGCCGAACTCCTTGATCAGGCCATCGAGCTTGATCTCTCGAATGCCCAGAGTTTCTGCGCGAAGCACAAGGTTGGCATCCACCGGCTTGTCAGCGCTCGTCGCAAAGGGCGAACGGGCACGACGGCGAACCGCAAACTGCACTTCGTCGACCACCCTGCCCTGGCGATGCTCGATGAGCTCGATCTCCAGATCCGTCTCCTGGTTGATCTCGGCCACCGCCTCCTTCACGCGCTCGTTCTTGAATTTGCGCCATTCGCGGCGGTCGCCACCAGGCAGATTGCTCAGCGCGTCGGTCCACCACCCCACCGGCTTGCGGCTCGTCACGCCGCCGGGATTGTCCCGGTAGCGCACGCAGATCTCGTACAGCGCGATCGCGGCATAGGTGCTCAAGCGGGCAAGCACGTCGAGCTCGATACGGGCCCAGCGCGAGGGCTCGCGCAGCGCCGTCATGATGGACGGGGGGAAGGACCAGCTCACCCAGGTCTCGCCGCGGCGAACCTCTAGCGCGACTTCCGACAGCATGGAGAAACCGCGCCATTTGACCCCGTCTCCTGGCGCCGTGGATTCCCAGTCGACCTCCAGGCTTCTCATCTCGCCGAGGTAGCGCTTGGCGGCCGTACGGTCGGCGCCATCAGACCCGGTGGTGCGCAGCACGGCCGCCAGGGGTGCCTCGAACATGAAGTCTGCCAACGGCATCGACGCCATGGCGGTGAGGCGAGCCTGTGACACCTGCAGCAGCACCGTGTAGATGCGGCGAGCGGTCAACGTCACCCGCGCGGAACGCGGGACCATCACGATCATCTCGTGTGGCTTGCGCAGTTCGAGCCCGTCCGTGCCCACGACGCGGGTGGGCGCCGAGGACGAAAGCGGGCTGGAAGCTGTCATCTCGCGATCATATGTCCAAGTCGGCGTGGACACCAAGCCGAGCGGCCTACCAAGTTTGGGCGTGGCAAGTGTCCGAAGCTTGGTTAAAGCGCGGACACTTCGCCTAACGAGGCACTTTTAGCCCGAGTAAAACACGGACACGGGGCGAATTCGACGACAGTCCAGCGCCTCATGCCGACGAGTAAAACGCGGACACCGGACCGATTGGCACCCCGTTTTGGGTCGATCCGCCCCTGGTTAGATCACGGACGCGGGCCAAAAACGAGGCTTTGGGGCGGCCAGGTCGTCCTGTGGACAACCCGGCAGGGTGTCGTTAGACCACGGACGACTTCCGAGTACGGTACGGACGGATCCGAGTAGATTGCGGACGCATCCGCGTAAAGCACAGACAATTTGCCTCTAGAAATAGCCGTAACCCGTTGATTTTAAAGGGAAAAATCTGGGTCGAAGTCTTTGCTAACTTCTTTAAAGGTATTAATACCTTCTTAAACTCGGGAGAAGTTATCCACAATCAGAGAGAACTTCGGCGAAACCTTCTCTGATGGATTGCAGATTCTTCGAATTTCGACGAGTGCTGGGCATAATCGCATGACATCAGCACTTTGAGAGTTTCGCTCGTGGATATCAAACAAACCATCAAACGTCAGTCCCTCGAAGATATCGAGGCACAGGCGCAACGCATCGCCGGCATGATGGATCACATCCGCACCGCGATGCTGGCTCCGACCGCCACCAAGCTTGCACCGGCGCTGGGTTCTGCGCAACTGGCCGACCTGTGCGGCGTCGACAAATCGAAGATCGCCTATCGTCTCACCCGCGGCGATCTGCCTACAGGGTCGATTCAAGGCAATCGCCGCGAATGGTCTATGGGGGAGGCCCAACTGTGGTCGCGCGATTTCCGCAGTGAGCACATGCGACCCAAGGGCGCCGCCGGCATCACCATCACGGTGGCCAACTTCAAGGGTGGCGTGGCCAAGACCACCTCCGCCGTGACCCTGGCCCAGGGCTTGTCGATGCGGGGTCACAAAGTCCTGCTACTCGATCTGGATCCTCAGGGGTCGGCCACCACGCTCTTCGGCGTGCTGCCCGATGCCGAGGTCGACACCGAGCACACTGCGATGCCACTCTTTGCCGGCGACGAGGACGACCTGGCGTACGCGATCCGTACGACCTACTGGCCAAGCATCGACCTGGTCTGCGCGGCCCCTCTGCTTTACGGCGCCGAGTTCGTGTTGCCCGCGCGGCAAGCCAAGGACCCGGGCTTCGAGTTCTGGCGCGTGCTTGACCGTGGCCTCGACACCCTGCGCGAGGCCTACGATGTGATCGTCATCGACACCCCACCCTCGCTGAGCTACGTCACAATCAACGCGCTCATGGCGGCCGATGGCGTGATCATGCCCTTGCCCCCGTCTGCACTCGACTTCGCGAGCTCGGCCCAGTTCTGGGATCTGTTTTCCGACCTGTGCAACCAACTGATCCGAAGCCGCGGCAAGAACAAGAGCTTCGAGTTCATCGACGTGCTGCTCTCGCGGGTGGAAGCCTCGGATGCCGCAAGTTCGGTGGTCCGGCAATGGGTGCTCGAGGGCTACGGCGACAAGGTGCTGCCCATCGAGATTCCGAAGACGGCCGTCGCGGCCACGGCGAGCGCCGAGTTCGGTACCGTGTACGACCTCCCGCGTGGGTCAGTGAGTTCGAAGACCTTCGCGCGGGCGCGCGATGCGTACGACAGGATGTGCGAGTTGGTGGAGCAACAGATACGGGCAGTCTGGGCACGTCAGCTGTCCGAAAACGCCATGCTGGTGGCAGGAGATTGATATGGGCTTGAGAGACAAAGCTTCCAAGATCGACTTTGCTTCGCTGACTGCCCCCGTTTCGGTGACGCCCGAAACCAAGCAGCCCAAGACGGCGCCTGGCGCCATGATGGCTTTCGCGAATGACGCGCGTTCGGACCTGCTGCGCGAGAACGAGATGCTCAAGGAAGCCGCGGACAAGGCCGCGGGCCTCGAGGCACAGCTACAGGAAGTCCGCACGGAGCTCGAAGGCTGGGAGGGCGCTCGCGCTACGCGTCACCTGGACCCGAAGCGCATCGGACGCAGTCGGTATGCGAACCGCCATGAGAGCAGTTTTGTGGGTGAGGATTTCGAACGGCTCAAGCGCGAGATCCAGGAGTCGGGCGGCAATGTGCAGCCGATCAAGGTGCGTCCTGCCAGCAAGCCGGGCGGCGAGTTCGACTACGAGGTGGTCTTCGGCCACCGGCGTCTCGAGGCGTGTACGCAGCTTGGCCTTCCCGTGCTGGCCGTCATCGACAACCTCGATGATCGGTCGCTCTTCGTCGAGATGGAGCGCGAGAACCGCGAGCGCCAGGATTTATCGCCGTGGGAGCAGGGGATGATGTACCGGCGCGCGCTGGACCTGGGCCTCTTCACCTCGAACCGCGCCTTGGCCACGGCGCTCGGCATTGATCACAGCAACGTGGGCAAGTCGCTCGCGCTGGCGCGGCTTCCGGACGAAGTAGTCGCTGCCTTCCGCTCGCCGCTCGAGATTCAGCTCCGCTGGGCGCCCTTGCTCAATCGCGCGCTCGAGTCGGACGCGGAAGGCGTGCGGACCCGGGCCGAAAAGTTGTTGACCCAATCGGCGCGACCGGCTGCCAAGGAAGTGCTGGCCAAGCTTCTGGTCGCCGATTCCGAACTTCAGGTCGATGCGAAACCCCACACGCTGACGGTCAAGAACAAGAAGGCAGCAACGCTGAGCTTCGATGCGGACGGCCGGGCGAATGTGCGCATCCACGTGCCGCTGTCAGTTGAGCGGCGAGAATCTCTAGAGAAGCTGTTGGCCGAGTTCTTGCAGAGCGAGTAGGCAGAGCACCGCAGACAGCGGCGCCTGACGCAGAGGGGTGTGGTTCCGAACCACACCCTTTTTTTTGCCTCTTGCGCTTTGCGCCTCTGCGGTTCTTGCCCGGCAACCAGCGATGTCTCAGTGCAACGCCGTCCGATCCTGAAGGGTAAAGCGGGATTGGGGGCGGCGGGGAAGCTGTGGGCGAGGGCTCTGACGTTTGGGGCAGGGCGTACGCACAGATAAGTCTGGGGAAACTCGCCGGTCCGCGAAGTTCCCTGATCTACGCACTGGAAGGCTGGTCTGCGGGATAGCAGCCACCAGTCCGGGAAGCGATCTGCTCGTCAGCGTAAGGACCCCGCTTCGAATGCTCCAATTCATCGGACAGACTCAGGGCGTGGTTCGGAACCACACCCGCCCTACCTCGTGACCAAGAGGACTTCATTGGACGACAGTTCGGACGTACGCCGGAGCCCTTCCTGCCGTCTCGGGGCCCCAACGGAGAGCCGAAAGTGCTTCGGGCTGCACACCAGTAGGAGTTCGTCCCGGGAGTGGCGACGCCACGTCGGTTCTGTTTATTTGGGACTCCAGCCCGTTCAGAGGCCGAACTGCCATATGCCGACGGGCGTCCGCCAGAATGCTTTCCGGCCGAAATCCAGTCACCCTGGGGTGCCGTCAAATAACCCGAGCAATCCCTCGGGTGTGGTTCCGAACCACCCCTCTTGCTTGAACGCGGTTGGATGGCGATTTCGAGATCACTGCGCAACGGGTGTGTGGCTCTCACGCTCGATACCAGCTCGTGCGCCTTGGCGTTAAGTCTGGCCGCATCGCTCGCACGGCTGCCGAGCCATGCGAGATCACCACAGAGATGGCGAAACTTGGCTCCGATCGCCTCGTTGCAGGCGTTCAACCTTCCCTGGTGGAGAACAAGATCCACGTTGACTTGCCGCCCGTTCGCACCCGCTGCGGAGCACGCTGTGCAAGGATCCGACGGCGCAATTTCTAGGACGAGCCGCCTCCAACATGCGAAATTTTGTAGATCGAGCGCGGCTGCAAGCGACCATGGTGGGGTGTGGTTCCGAACCACACCCCCTAAACCCACGATGGATTAGCTCGGGGTGTGATGCGTCCAACCTTCTTTAAGCGGTGAACGATCTCGCACATCGGTGCTTGCCGAACACTTTGCCCCCACTTGGTGGCTTGGTAGCAGTACCTCCAGGCCACATCGCAGCCCGGGACGCGTTTCGATCCATGAGGGGCGAGAGCGAGCAAGCCGTCCGTGCTTTACTCGGCCCTGAACTGCCGTGTGTCGTAGTTGCTACTGCTTCCATCGGGACGGGGCCCCCGAACATGGTCGGCGGACGAAAATTCAAAGTTCGCCGCGTACTTTTCCCCTTAACTCTGAGCTGTCGAAGTCGCAACAGAGTCACTGCATCGCGTCTTGATTCAATCATCCGACGCCACTGACATCCAGTTGCGCGGCCCCAAACCTTCGTCCTGACTGCCGCCATGAGCTCGGAATAGCGACGGTAAGAGACGCTGATTGCTGTCAAGCGCCTCGCGTAGCTAGCACCGGCATTTTCCCTGCTCTAACTCCAATGGCGTTGTGTCCCAGCAGCTACTATTTTCCAGACGGAAAGCGCTCCCTCGCGCACATCCGTCATATCCAAACGCCATTATTTGCAATAAAGTGTGCGCTTACTCCGATCGCACATCAGCCGCGGAGTCCTGGTGGCGCGCGAGCGTCGTGACGTTTCCGGTCGTCAGTGCAATTGTTCGTTCAACCCAGCAAGCGCAGCGGATTTGGTGCAGTGATCCGTGGAGATCGAGAATGGGACGTCGGCCCCGCTGGGCCACATTCCCATCGGTAAAGCCAAAACGACTCACCATGCAGCGCCGCATTGATTAGTCCTAAAGTAATCATCGGAGCACGAAGCGCCGCCTTGAGAGTGAATCGGAACAAAGTAAGCCGCCACTCGCCGGCATCAAAAGTGTGCGCTAAGTCATTGATTTATCAGGAGATCCGGTGAACCTGCTTTTGCATGAGGGGTTTGTGCATCGAAAAATAGCACGGATGATTATTACGTGGGGCGCGCAGCTCTCGATGACAGGAGACAGGGCATAGGCGCTCCAAGCAGTGGCCGAAGCTGAACGACTGCACGCTTGTACGCATACGAGAGAGGCGCCCACATTGCCGAATCCGCTGTGTAGGCCACGACGGCCCCGGCGATTAGGGAGAGCGGGCCGAGATCTCGCCTTGGCGTTTCCAGCCAGTCACCAGCGGCGGGTTCAAGCCTCGACGCCAGTGATCACGACAGGCAGTAGTCTCCAACGCCAGTCGATCCATGCACCCAGCATCGGGCGACCGTTCAGTCCGCTGTGAGCGCGACCGGACCGTCCCACAGCGCGCCACAGGTCAAGACCGCTTGCGGGTCGCGACCGGTGTTTTGTCCCAAGCCGGCCCGCGCGCGCAAAAGGCGCCCCACGCTGAACAGCTCTTCTTCGTCGACCCAACCGTGGATCAAGAGCCCCAACCAATTCTGAGCGTTGCCTGTGCTGTCGATCTTGTGGCTGGTAGCTCCACGCGCAAGCGCCCTCGTGTCGCGAGGCTTTCCCCAGCACATCCCGCGGACTGGCAATGCACCCGCGCGCCCGTGGGCAGCACGCCACCGCTCTTTAAGCCAAGGCTCGCTAGCTGTCATTGACCAGCTGTGGTTCCGAACCACAGGCACAGGCACACGAGCGCTGGGACAGGGCAGAGAGGGTTCTCTGTGTTTTTCCTCACAGGTGTTCTCCGATTAGCGCCAAAGTTCTATATATGTGTTTTATGATGTATCTATCTGAAACATTTACAACCGAAGAGACATGACTAGTTTGAAGTTCCGCCGCACCGCTGCCGCATCCGCCGTTCTCACCGTTCTGCTGGCTTCCGGCACTGCCTTCGGCGCCAGTCTGAATTTGGGTGCAGCCGGTACTGCTGGCGGCTCAAACAGCGGCGGCGCCGCAGGCGCGGGCGGCTCCGCGGCTGTTGTGGCAGGGGATGGTGCGACCTCCATAGGCGCCGGGGGCAATGGAGGATCGGCAACTTCAGGTGGGGTTGCTGGCTCGGGTGGCAGCGGCTCAAGCGCTGGATCGAACGCTTCAGCGATCGGTGCTGGCGGCACAGGCGGCTCTGCAAGCAATGGGGCAACCGCCGGACTTGGGGGCGCAGGCGCGACCGCAAGCGGGTTGGGCACGACGGCGATCGGCACCGGAGGCAACGGTGGCGGTGCGACTACCGGCGGAACCGGCGGCAACGGAGGAGCTGGTGCCGTGGCAAGCGGCGCTGGAGCGACGGCCATCGGCGCGGGGGGATCGGGCGACGCAGGTTCGAATGGTCGAACAGCGGCCGCTGGCGGTGCAGGTGCTGCTGCTGCTGGAACAGGATCTATTGCTGTGGGCAGCGGCAGCTCTGCATCCGGCGCGCAGGCTGGCGGCGCGTCGGCAATCGCGATTGGAAGTGCGTCTGGCGGAAAACAAGGTGCAGTCGCCTCGGGCGAATCGAGCATGGCGATTGGTGGCGCGTCTGGAACGCAAAGTGGCGCAAGCGCCGCGGCCGCCAGCGGCGTTGCGTTGGGCGCTGGCAGCCAAGTCACTGCTGCTGCTTCCAATAGCGTGGCCTTGGGGGCCGGCTCCGTGGCCAGTGCAGCCAACACCGTGTCGGTTGGTGGCAATGGTGTGACCCGTACGCTCACCAATGTCGCTTCAGGAAACGTTGCCAGTGGCAGCACGGACGCCGTCACTGGCGGTCAGTTGTTCAGCGTGCAGCAGACCGCGAACGAGGCGAAGGCCACAGCTGAATTTGCGTCGGCGATTGCGGGTCAGGCGGGCAAAGATGCCAACGCAGCCCAGCAGTCTGCAAACGCAGCAAACTCCATTGCGGGCACTGCACTGGACGTTGGCAACAAGGCTCAGACCACGGCCACCAATGCGCTGAGCACGGCGCAGACAGCAACGACGGCAGCAGGCACGGCGCAAGCTGCCGCGGACAACGCCCAGGCCACCGCCAGCAAAGCGCTGGGCGCGGCCGGCAATGCACAAAGTACCGCTGACGGCGCTGTTTCAGCGGCGCAAGCGGCTGACAAGGCCGCGTTCATCGCGCAGCAAACAGCCAACTCCGCCAGCAACCTCGCCAGTGTGGCCCTCGGCGTCGGCAATACGGCGAACAATACGGCGAACAATGCGCTGAGCACCGCGCAAGGCGCGTCGGCGGCGGCAGGGGTGGCGCAGTCCAGCGCGGATGCCGCACAGGCGACGGCAAGCAAAGCCCAGGGCGCCGCCACCAACGCGCAGTCCACTGCCGACAGCGCGTTTGCTGCCGCCATGACGGCAGACAAGGCAGCCTTCGGTGCCCAGCAGACAGCCAACACGGCCAACAACCTGGCTGGCGTGGCTCTCGGCGTGGGAAACACGGCCAACAACACTGCGAACAACGCCCTCGCTGCAGCCGGCAACGCGCAGACGACCGCGAATTCGGGCGTTGCCGCTGCCGCCGCTGCACAGACGACGGCGAACAGCGGGGTTGCGGCGGCCGCCAACGCACAGACCACGGCCAACACGGCGGTGAGCGCGGCTGCCAACGCCCAGACGACGGCCAACGCAGGCGTGTCTGCTGCTGCCAACGCACAAACGACCGCGAACACCGCACTGGGCGCTGCCGCCAATGCACAGACCACGGCCAACACGGCGGTGAGCGCGGCCGCGGCTGCACAATCGACTGCCAACACAGGCGTGGCCGCTGCTGCCAATGCCCAAACAACCGCGAACACGGCTCTAGGCGCGGCTGCCAACGCACAGACCACGGCTGACGCCGGTGTTGCTGCTGCTGCGGCTGCGCAGACGACGGCGAATACGGGCGTGGCCGCGGCTGCCGCTGCGCAGACGACTGCCAACGCGGGCGTCGCTGCTGCTGCGGCTGCACAGACGACCGCCAACACAGGCGTGGCTGCGGCTGCCGCTGCGCAGACGACTGCCAACGCCGGCGTTGCCGCTGCTGCTGCTGCACAGACGACGGCCAACACAGGCGTGGCTACGGCTGCCAACGCACAGACGACTGCGAACACCGCAGTGAGCGCGGCCGCCGCGGCACAAACGACGGCCAACACAGGCGTTGCAGCTGCAGGCGCGGCTCAGACGACTGCGAACACCGCCCTGGGCGTGGCCAACAACTCGGCGCAATACAGCGCCGGCGGGACCAACCTGCAACTCAACGCCAACGGCGGCGCAGGCTCGACCATCAGCAACGTGCGGGCCGGCGAGGCGCTTACCGATGCGGCCAACGTGGGCCAAGTGCAGCAGGCCCAGCAAGGCGCGATCACCAGCGCGAACAACTTCACCAGCCAGCAGGTCATGGCACTGCAGACGCTCATGAATCAGGCGTTCTCGAACGGGCTGTGCAGCTTCTCGGGCGGTAACGTCACCTGCGGCACGGGCGCGAGCGCCACTGGGCAGGGCGCCACCGCCTTCGGCCCGAATGCGCAGGCCAACGGCAACGACACCGTGGCGGTCGGCAACGGCGCGCAGGCCAGCCATGCGGGCTCGGTCGCCATCGGCGCGGGCGCGCGGGCGCTGGCCGATCCGACCACCGCGGTCGGCAACAATGCCCAGGCCCTCGGCAACGATTCGGTCGCGCTCGGCGCCAACACGCTCGCCACCGGCCGCAATGCCGTGGCACTGGGCCAGGGGTCGGTCGCTACGCGCGACAACAGCGTGTCGGTGGGCAACCAGGCCACCGGGCTCGCACGCACCATCACCAACGTCGCGCCGGGCGTGCTGCCCAGCGATGCCGTCAACGTCGGCCAGATGCAGCGAGCCGTCGCCACCGCGACCAACGAGCTCCGCAGCTTCGCCGCTCAGGGCATCGCGTCGGCGCTAGCCATGCCCAGCATCCCCATGCTCGCGCCCGGACAGCGCTGGGTGGGCGCCGCGGTCGGCAACTACGCGGGCGCCTCCGCGCTGGGCATGGCCTTCGGCTACCAGGTCAGCGAGCGCCTGAACCTCGGGCTGGGCGTGTCGACCGGAACCAGCGGCAGCGCCAACCACGTGGCCACGCGGGTGCAGGTCGGCTACGCCTGGTAAGCAATGCTTGACGGTGTCGCAGTGCGTCTTGCATGCGACACCGTCTCGCCATGACTCACTGCTCCATCGTGGTTGGTAGAGCGCCTGCAAAGATGGCCACATACCAATCGCATGCCCCCAAACGGGAGAAGAGGGGCGCGAAGGTGCAGTCCCAGCGACAACGAGACGTTGATGCTGCTTGCGAAGACTGAAGCAATGACGGCTTGAGGCCGGTTCTGGATTCAGGTTGCATCGTGCCGCGCCCAGCCGGCACGATGGAGTGCCCTCGGCGGACCCTCGCGCAGGCTGAGAAAAGTTAGATGGCAAGTTGGCGGAGGGCGGTGTCGCTCCGCATAAGCGGCCTGCGTTTCGAGACGACGTGCACCCGTGACCGTTCTGGCTTTGCGCAAAGCCGCAGTCATGGCATCGGTTGCGAATGCACCCAACCTCCGGATGCCCGCCAGGGCTATGAGCGAGCGGGCGAGGTCTGGGCTTTGATGCGCGCGGGGTTCCCGACCACCGTTGCACCTTGAGGCACATCGCGCGTGACCACGCTCCCGGCTCCGATGACCGCATCATCACCTACCGTGATGCCGGGCAACAGAATGGCGCCGCCCCCGATCCACACGTTGCGCCCGATCCGAATAGGGCGGCCGAACTCGAGGCCGGTCTCGCGTTCCGCAGCGGTGCGCGGGTGGTCCGCGGTCAGGATCTGCACGTTGGGCCCGATTTGCGTCTTGTCCCCGATGTGGACTTCCACCACATCCAGGATGACACAGCCGAAGTTGAGGAACGCGCCCGACCCAAGATGGATGTTGAAGCCATAATCGCAGTGAAAGGGCGGCCGGATCGTCGAGCCATCTCCCACCGAGCCCAGCCGCTCGGCCAGCAGCACACGTCGATCGGCGGTGGCCATGCCCAGCGCGGCGTTGTAGCGCACCAGCCACTCCCGGGTCGCCGCCAGGTCACCCTGAAGCTCGGCGTCGCCCGCGTCATAAAGCTCGCCGGCCAGCATCTTCTGTTTCTCGGATCTCATCGAAGGCACTCCATATCGTCAGTGGCGCCAGCCGCGCAGGCCATGGCCGGCTCAACGTAAGCCTAAGCGCGCAGAGCAGCTATTGATGTAGGAGCCCGGGCGCAGTCAACCGGCCGATCGAAGGAGAGGACAGCCTTCATCTCGGCGTTGGGGGGCGAACATCCCCCTGGGTGCAACTGGCCTGTTCCCAAGGTACTCAAAGACCTGCTTCAAGGCGTGCAGAACGTCGGTGCCCCCAAAGAGCGCGAGCGTCTGTGGCGAATACACGCGCGACGCGCGCGAACAGGTATCCCGCTGGTCTGCTGGGGCTGGATCCATGTGAGCAGGCGTGCAGCTACGATGCTGCAAGCGAGAAATAACCTTACACATCAACACTTGGCTGGAGGGTCAACCGCCTCTGGGGCACTGACCTTCGGCGTCGACCCCAGTGACATTGAAATTGCCGTCCGGGGCTAAGTAAAACCCATCATCGGCAGACGCTGTGAGCGACTTCCCCCATAAATCCTTTGAAGGACAGGTCTACACCTTCACGCACCTGGGCCAGCGTGTCCTCCCTGTGGATCTGGTGGTTGAGAAGCAGCCGATCTCGGTGCCGGTCCGGGTGACCTTCGGCTGCCACTGCTTCACCGAGAACTTCGAGACCGCCAAACACGGCGACCATCACCGTGACGCTCACCTGGGCGAGGTACGAGCCTTTGACCTCGAGCGTTATGCCTGCTCGCTCCAGCTGCCGCGGGTTGCGGACGCGATCCTAGGCGGCACCATCTACCGCTCCGATTAGAACTACACCTACGTCTCGCAGGTGGTGATCCCGCCGGTCTCTGGGCAGCAGCCGTACTCAATCTTCTTCAGCCTGGAAAAGACCAAGAAGGCCGCGGCACCCGCCGTGGAGATGTACGTGAAGAGCGCCTACCTCAGCCCCTTGAAACACAAGCCGAACGCCCAGAACTGGCGCTTTAAGGCCCTGGTCGGCGAGACCGCAGGGCTGTTCAATCCGAAAGCAAAGGGGCGGAAGAAGTGACCACAGGTCCTGGCCCGTCAAGAGATCTCAGAAACCGCGCATTGACCTTGGCACTAACAACTGTTATCACGGTCACTCAAAGACAGTTCGAGAGCGAGTGCGTAAACGAACTAGCTGCCTGGAAACAGGTCCTGCACACCAGCAGGGGTAACAGAGCCTCGCAGCTATAGCCCTCGGGCTATCAAGGAAAGGGCCTTCGGGCCCTTTTTCTTTGGCCGCGTCGATCCCAGCACCCTCCCCAAACGAAACTTGACCAGGCATGGACTGGTCGGGCTTAAGTGGTCAGCAACGTGCTATTTGAGAAAACTACCCCGCTATTTGAGAATTTCGAAGGCGGCCCCTTCCGCTCGTCGGTCGTCCAGATACGGAGTGGCCCAAGACTGCAGCGGATGAGCCAGAGGACGTCTTCACGTAAGCCTGCAGCTGACTAGTACAAATGGCTGCAACGATGTCGTAGAATTTCCTCAGGGCACCTCCGTCACCCTGCTGGCCGACCGCGCAAATGCGTAGGCGAAGACTGCTTCAGGTCAACGGCGTATTCATTGCTTACCACCCCTCTGAGGTCTGGTAAGTCGGCCACCTGTACCTCGCAGATGAGGAGATGGATATGCACAATGCCGACGATTCTCGGCCGTTTCCCTCGGGCCGTTCGGTCCGCAATGCTCGTAAAGATGCCAAACGACTTGCGCGTTCAACAGGCATTTCGGTATCGGCCGCTCAGGATCAAATCGCAAAAGACAACGGATGCCCACAGGGTTGGGGTCGTGCCATGCCGACCCTTCCAAAGCGGAGGGCAACGCTCGTTGCGCAGAACAAGGGAGTCCCTCGCATGTCTGCGAGCGACATTCAAGCCGTCCTGGAGCGTGAACCTTGGCTGACGCGTTTTGGCCATGGCCCCTCGGACTGCTCCGTTCGAGAGTACGGCAGCTACGCCGCGGCGCTCGCGGCAGGCCGGCGCGAGCTGTTGGATCACCTGGATGAGTGCAACAAGGCGCTGCGATTCCTGTCGCACGTCGAAAAGCGCAGGTCCGTCAATCCAAGCCTGGCCACCAGCTATGGCTTGAAGCATGTCGCGGAGCACTACCTTCGCCAGGTGGATGTCGACCGCCCCGAAGACCACTACGTCTCGAACGGCGCATTCATCTGTGCGGCGTTGCACGCTGGGTTCAGCATGAAGGCTTGCGCCGAGGATGGACCCAACGTGAGGTTCAACATGAGCTCGCGCTCACCCGTGTTCGCATGGCGCCGCATCGAGCGGAGATCGACCTTTGGAGATCCCAGGCTCGCCGCGCGCAAGGCGCGCCTTGCCCAACTCGTGGGCGTCCGGGTTCATTGACTTGTGCCTGCAATGCATGAACCGCATGCATCAGGCCCGGTTTCATGGGCACGACTCGTGCGGGTACCTGCGTGACGTACTGAATCGACTGCCCACATAGTCGGCAATTCCGACTGGGACGTGCATGTTGCGCAGGCTCGATCAGGCGTCAATATGCCAGTCGTTGCACATCTGCATCGTGTAGAGAAGCGACCCGAAGTACAGCAACTGGCCAACGACGAACTTGATGCGGACTCCGTCGAGGTTCCTTGCCTCTGACAGAGAGAGTGTTTCCAGCGTTTCGATCTCGGCCATCTCGCGCTTGTATTCGGCGTAGAGCATTTGCGACTCCCGAAGCTGGAACTCCTCCAACTCGCTCTGGCCGAGGCCTTGCTCCAGTTGGTTCTGTGCGGCGATCAACTTGGGGCGCTCTTCGTCGTGAACAGTGACAAACTCCAGGACCGGTCGGAGTGCGGCCCGCAGAAGTTTGTCCCGATTTTCTTCGGCGAACCGATCGCACAGCGTCAACAGGCCCCGTTGGAACCTCGCCGACTCCAGTACCAATCGTTCCAGGCGCGCGTCGGGGTCCTTCTTATAGCGGTGCCTGAGATCCAGCACCTCGTGGTCGGCACGCTTGTAGATTTCCATTCGGTGGTTCCGCAGGGTGTCGATCTCCTCTTCCACATACTTCAGAGTTGTGAATCGCGAGGAAAGAACCATGCCGGATTGCCGTGCCTGATGCGGAGCGAATCCACGGTAGACGGATTCGCAGAGCTCATCGAAGATGTGCCTGGTCGGGCGAACACTTTGATCACTGCTCAGGCCGTCGAAGAGATCGTGCAATTTTCTCATGCTTCGCTCGGCCGTTTCCGACAGACGATCCTTGGAGGCTTTGACGTCGGAGCGAACCGCGTAAAGCAGCGTGCTGTACTTTCCGTGATGAGTCGCGGCCAAGTTTCTTTCTTCGAGTTGCTGCATGCGCTGCGCGATTAGGCGCTGGTCTTCGGCCGTCTTTCGACTCACTACTATTGCGCGCAGCGCGATGATCGCGCCGACGATCGAAATGAAGAGGCTGAGGGTATCGTATTCGGTCATACGGATAGTGAGGATTGCGCGTCGAATTTACTCTTGCATCAACGGCATCGGGCCGGAAACGCGTGCATCACGCACGGCAGTCGTCGTGAGCTGTCTGTTCGTCAATGATATGAGGCTAGCTTTTCCGTACAAAGCTCCGGGCTCCGGATCTCTGAATGCGTAAACCGCCACTGGCGATTGGCTTAACCGCTCAAACGGATATGCCCGTCAGAATGGGCGATGCTCTTCAAACCATATCCCGGAACCCGCAAGGAATTGGATCTCCTCACGGGGATCGCCCCGATCTTCCGAATCGATCTGGAGAGTGGTGTGGCAAACCTCATTGGGACAGGCTTCTGGGTGACCGATACTGGGCACCTGGTTACGGCATGGCATGTCGTGGAAGAGAACATCGGTCAGAACGGGGTGGATCGTGGCCCCATCTTCGCTGTTCAGACTTTTCCGGATCGAAGCATTGCAGTCCGCAACTTCAGCAAATCGGACAAGCATCCGAAATTTGACCTGGCCCTGAGTGAAACAGTGACTTCTCCCCCTGCAGCAGAGCGACCAACCTTGCCCATCGCAATGTCACTGGATGAATTGAATATTGGCGAGCCGGTATTCAGTTTTGCTGTGCTTGCAGACGATCAAGCCTTTGAGAACGAGCCGTTGCCAGGATTGACCACCACCCGGTTTGCCGGAGAGCTATTCACTGACGGATTAACTGCAGCTGCGTCAGTGAGATTCGCAGTTCGACTGAGCTTCGGCCATGTGTCTGAAATCTTTGCGGTCATGAGGGATCGAGTCATGCTGCCGTTCCCATGTGTTCAGACGAATGTCCCTATCTATGGTGGCAACAGTGGAGGGCCGTTGTTCGATGTGCGCGGCCGAATCTGCGCAGTTCATTGCACCAGTTTTGGAGGCAACGATATCGCTTTTCATATCCCGATACAGGGTGTACTTCACCTGCGAACACGCGCTGTGTCGCTTGGCATTGAGGACTCAGTGAGAACGCAACGCTCTATTGTTGAACTGGCCGTCGTACGGAAAGTCTTGTTCGACCCTCCGATGCTCGACGCAGATAGGCTCGGGCGCTCAGTTCTACTCTGGCTCTGGCACGCGGCAAAGTGCATCGCCAGAAGAGAATGCCCCTCTATGAACGTTCACTTTGCTACTGCCAGGGACAAAGTAGAGCAGAGGAACAAGTAGATAGCAAATAGATTGCGTCTTTGCACCAAGTAGCATCTGAACCGCACCATGCCCCGCCAATATCTCGACGTCCCCTACCGGTCCAAAGATGCCGCAAAAGCCCTTGGCGCGCGCTTCGATGGCGCGGTGAAGCGCTGGTACGTCGAGGCCGGCGTCGACTTGGTCGCGTTCACTGCTTGGCTGCCTGCGGGTACCGCACCAACTGGTAGCTCCACGGACGTTGCGCTCGCAGACACGGCGCCGACCGGCATAACCACCGTCAAGAAGGGCATCCCGCTTTCCCGCTTGCTCAATGGTGTCGCGGCCGCAATGGCGCAAGCCTTCGCCAGCGGCGTCTGGACACTGGTAGAGGTCAACGAAGCCAGTGTTCGAAATGGTCAGGTCTACCTGGAGCTCTCTGAACGAGACAGCGCCGGCCAGCCGATTGCCAGGGCACGGGCAATGATTTGGGCCGGCACGGCTTCTCGGATCCTTCCCGACTTCGAGAAGGCCACGGGTGCTGTGATCGGTGCCGGCATCAAGCTGCTGGTGCGAGCGAAGCCCGCCTTCAAGGCGCAGTACGGCTTCAGCCTCGAGATTGATGCTATTGACTCGGAGTACACCCTTGGTGACCTCGAGGCTCGCAAGAAAGAGATCCGCGCCCGGCTCCAGCAGGAAGGAGTGTTCGATCGCAATCGTCGACTCCCGTCGCCCTGGGACTACCGCGTCATCCTCGTCGTCGCCCCGCAGGAAGCGGCCGGTTTGGGAGACTTCAGGAAAGAGGCAGAGCGATTGGAACAGTTCGGTATCTGCCGCTTCGTCTATGCCCACAGCCGTTTCCAGGGGGAGGGAGCGGCACGCGAGGTGGTAGCGGCTGCATCGGCCGCGCTGCGTGCGCTGGGAGAAACCGAACGGCCAGACGCGATCGTCATCATTCGCGGCGGCGGTGCAGTGAACGACCTTGCATGGCTGAACGACTACGAGCTCGCCCGCTTCATCTGCGACCAGGACATTCCAGTTCTCACCGGTATTGGCCATGGGCGCGACAGCACATTGCCCGATGAGGTGGCCCACACCCGCTTCGATACACCCAGCAAGGTCATTGCAGGGATTGAGCAGCAGATCTCTCGCCGTGTGCGTGAAGTTCGTGCCGTCTGGGATGAGATTCTTGCCACTGGCATGCAAGCGGTTCGAACCGTCCGGCTTGCCATAGAGCGCAGCGAAGCGGAAATCAGGGGTGATGCCCGTGAGCATCTGGCTCGCGCGAAGCAGGAAAGCACGGCCATAGTGAACACGATTGCCGTCGGCGCGGTGCGGCGCGTCCATGACGCCTCTCGCCAAAGCCTGGCCTTGCTGAACGAGGTGCGTGCAGATGCAATGCAGACGGTCGCAACTGCCAAGCAGGAGGTACCGGTCCTGATGACTGCCATCCGTATCGATGCGCACTCTAACGTCGGCGAGGCGAGGTCTGCCACAGGTCTTTCCCTCAACACCGTCGTCGATCGCACGGCCGCGGCTACGCGGACGGTAGGGCAGGCTCTGGATAACCGCCTGCAGCGGGTGGCGGAACGCGCCGCAGGTATTGTGCAGTTGGCCCGCAGCGGCACTCAGGCATTGATGCGCGAGGTAACAGGGCAAGGGCCAGACAAAACGCTGACACGTGGCTTCGCGATCGTTCGCAACGATGAGGGAAGACCGGTGACCTCCAGCGAGCAAGCCCAGATTTCACCGACGCTCAATATTCAGTTCAGGGATGGGTTGACCGAAGTGCGAACCGTCCCTGTCAGAGAAAGGAAATGACCATGACCCAAAGAAGCTTCAGAGATGCGTACGGGATGCTCCAGAAGCACGCGGAGACCCTGCGTGAACAGGACGAACCCAACATTGATGACCTGCTGACGATCGTCACAGAATCAGTCGATGCATACAAGGTGTGCAAGGAACGCATCGATGCGGTGGAAGCGGCGCTCAAGGCCGCGTTGGATGGGGCCGGCGTTGGAACAACGACGTCGGGCAGCGCTGCGCCCGACAGGGCTGCGGATGTGCCCGCTACGAGGGCACCTTCCAGCGCCCGTCCGAGGCAAGCGGCTCCTCCCGCAGCCATCGACTCCGGCGATGACGACATACCGTTCTAACGGTAGCAGAGAGGACTGGCGACACGCTTGCTACTGGAAACCTGGCGGTTGCTGTCGTAGCGCTGTCGGGTCCCCGTCGTGTTGCCGTCGAGACTTGCTTCGGATACTTCGAGTCATCGAAACCGCCGGAGCAGACCCCCATGAAAATGACTGCTGAATCGTATCCTGACCAACCGATGGCCGAAGCCGCCGACGAGCCGCACGTCATTTCCCCCGCCCAACTGGCCCTCCTGGTTGTGATCATGCGACGGGGGCGTAAGTGGTCCCAGGAACAGCTGGGCGAAATCACCGGACTGACCGCTCGCACGATTCAACGTGTCGAGCGAGGGGATCCATCCAATGTCGATACGCGTCGTGCGCTCGCCCGCGCATTCGGGGCCAATGACATTGACTGCTTCAACAAGCCGTATAAGCCGATCACCGCCGCAGAAGCGCAGGCTGCAAAAGATAAGTTTGAGCGGGAGTACATCACCCTCTCCCTGCTGCCCGCGACCGGAAGACGGCTTGCGGAACTTGCTGAGTCCGCAAGCGCAGACATGTTCGAAGCGGCGGCCGACCTCCCGCAGGAAGCTGCGCAAGCATTCGCCGAACTGACTGACTACTGGCGCGACTACTGTGAGGCGAAGGGCCTCTTCTCGGAGGTAGACAAGCTGAATATTCGCAACGAATTTCAATCCAGGCTCGATGAGTTCGAGCGGATGAAATTCGCACTACGCCTTGCCGAGCGTGTGGTGTATATCAAGTCTGCAGGCGGCCGGGATGCCAAGCCCAGCTGCAAAGTCGGCTACATCGTTGCCTTTCCTCTTGGAGAGGAGCGCGAGGAGATCATCACTGCGCGGGTGGTCGAGTTCAACTTCTAAGACCGTCGGCATCGCCGCCGTCATAGAACAGCCATCGAGATCTCGGGAAGTCGCAAGGCAGCAATTTTTTCTTTACCGTGGTGACGCAGACTTTCCTCTAAGGAGCGTTTGACTCCTTCGGCCGACGAGAAGGTGAATTGCACCGTGAAATGCTGCCGACACAAAGTTTCAATCTGAACGCGGGACGCTACCAACCGCTCTCTCGAAAGCCTGGAGTTGAGCTAGTTCTTTTTACTGACATTCGAGATTTTTATGAGGTATTAAGCACTCGTCGACGTTGCTCAACCTTGCACGTTTGAAGCGTGTTCATGCATTCTTTGCGCATGGTCACCCGAAAAATCCAAGGCAGCCCGGTCAATGTGACCGGTGTTGACCCGTATGACGTCGAGTACGAAAGTTATCTCGAGGAATGCTTTCTCGACCTCGTGCGGTTCGATCACCGGGTCGATGACTTCTGCCGATGGGAAGAAGAGATCGTCTGGTAGGACGACAACAAGAAGCGCCGAACGTACACACCCGATTCAAAAAGGTCAATGGCAAGGCGGTCCTCAAAACCGAGGTGATCGAGGTCAAGCCAGACTTCGATCAGGACGATCCGCGACCTATTGCACGCCTTCCGCGTAAGGACAAGGACAACCCCCGTGAGAACGAGCTCAAGTGGCAGGCCGCGGAAAGGCTGTGCAAAAGGAGGGGCCTTCGCTTCCTGGTGAAGAGGGAATCGGAAATCTGCACCCCCTAGCTGAGCAACGTCAGGTTCTTGATGGCCTATCTGGAGCGAGTTGGGGAGACAGCCGCTCGGAAGCAATTCTTGCCGCTCTCGGGGCCGGGCGTTCGCATTCCAATGGGCGATCTTGTCGCGCGTCTTGGCAAGAATCCGGACGAGCGGATCGCCTAGCGAGCTGCTCAAGAGCGAGGTGGCATCTCACTCAGCGCAGGATCGAAACGCGGGCTGGCTCACTAGAAAAGCATTGTCGTGGTTGCCGGCCTTGAGGTAGGGTCGGGATCGGATGGAAGGATGGTGTATAGATGATCACAGGAGGAAGCTCATGGAAAAGGCCGACTATGTGCAGATGATGAAAGGCTATGCGGAAGTTTCCAAGACGTATGTCCAACTGGCTGTGGGCTCCTTGGTTCTTCCTCTTACTTTCATCCGCGATGTCCTGGGTGTGAAAAGCGGCGAAGCACTGAAGCCTTTCATCAATGGCTATCTCTGGTGCGGATGGTTGATGCTGCTGACCTGTATAGCGACCGGCTTGATCTATCAAGTCGTGGCTGCGCGACGCATTGCGGAATTCACCGGTGGCGCTCCGCACACGAAGAACTATCCGAGACTCTTCTTCAATGCTTCTGTTGTGAGCTTTATGCTCGGCATCGTTCTGTTCGTGGCGGGGGTCGCACTTGCCCCGGTTGCGTCAACGAAACCCTGAGTACGATCCGTACCAGAGTACATGGCCGGGATGCGCGTGCGCACACGTGGCAATGATGTGGGTAAGAACGAGACAAGGGTGTGGCCAGACCACGCCCAAAACTGGAGATAACGATGGCCAGAGCGACAGCGAAAAAAACGGGAAAAGCGACGCCCGCTTCTAAAAAATCCTCATCGGCACGTACCACCGCCGGGCCAGCCAGAAAGACGAACAGAGGCCCATCGAAAAAGGTGGTTACGGAGCAGATATTCAACGACTCGCTTTGGACCGTGTGTGTCGGTGAACTGAAAAAACCAGCGAAGGTCGGGCGTCCTCGCAAGGAGCCTGAGCATCTTTTCAGAATCGTCGGAGAGAAGTTGCCCTACGAAGCGCTGAAGGATGTCCGCAATCACGTCCGCACCGAACTGGGCAAGGCGGCACAGGGCGTATACGTGGCACACGACTCGATGGGCTGCCCACGCTACATCGGTCGCGGCAACATCTTCCAGCGGCTCGAGGCGCGCAAGAAAGCCCAGGAACTCGAACTCGAATACTTCTCCTTCTATGTGGTGACAGAGAAGAAGCACGAGCGCGAGGTGGAAACGCTCCTGATTCGCGCCGCCAGCTTTCTGCTGGAGTTCAACACGCGCAAGCGCCGGGTCGGCATTCTTCCTGGCAACATCAGTGACTACGAGCCAGGGACGGTCTTCTACGAGCGCCGCTACAAGAAAGGCCGTAGAGCTGCCGCGAAAAAGCAAAGTGCGTGACCGAGGCAATCAGTGCCTCTTTGTCGCCAAGGCTTGGACATCTGAACTCTGACTATGGCGCCAGTCCACCTGCACGCCAGTGCACGCGGAGGACCGTGGCCTTTATGAGCCACCACTGTCACAGCAACAGACCCACGGCGACGCGGGTCACTGGCAAGAACTTCGATCCGGCTTGCCGAAGGATTCCGAAAGCAACGCCTGCCTCAGGACAGCTAAGCAAGACAGATAGAGCCAGTAGCACTCGGATGCCCAAAGAGTCCTGTGGGCAATCCAGATGAGAAGAGATGCGCCGCCAAAGAGCGCCCCGGACCTCTCGCCCACGGTTTCGAGCTCTTTCATGTCTGTATGCCTTGCGAGTGGCAATCAGCCTTCCCGCGGCAAGCCTGCTGGACGTTCATATCCGGGTCGAGCTGCGGCGTGGCCCCGATGATCCGGTGCCGGATGTCTTCGCTGAAATGCCGCTGCAGTTGCTCGATGCTCTCGGCCAGTCGCCAATCCGAGGAGATGACGACCTCGATAGACCCGGCTCCCGCAGCAGCTCTTCCAACAGCGGCAGATGGCTGAAGAACCTGCTGCTGAACGAGTAGTCCGTACCGACAGGATGAAGAACACCATCGACATCCAGGAACAGCAGGTCGCGGGAGTCACCAGCGCGGGTGGTGTGCGGAGATGTCATCCAACAAACCCAGCCTGGGTGGACGCCAGGAGATCGAGCACATCGGCGGGCCGCCCTTCGGATACCAGGGCCTCCGCGGTCCTGTTGTCAAACAGCGCGAGTGGCTCGGTTCTGTACCAGAGGATGGCCGCATCGAGGTCTCCACCCGCAACCGCAGTCGCGGCAGCCAGCACTGGCGGGATCGCACGGGTGGATGACAGGATGTCGCTCATAGCTCGACCACCAACCCTGGGGTGAACTGCTTGTTTTCGTGGTCTCGGCCATCTCGCACGTACCCTCGCGGGTTGCACACCACCCGGCAATTGCCGACGCCATAGCTATGGCTCTCGTGGAGGTGGCCGTGCACCCAGAGTGACGGCACTTCGGAGAAGGAGTCGGGAAGCTCGCTCACGAAGGCCCGGGATAGCCAGTTGGACTGGTAGTGCGGCGCGAGCGAGTTTCGGTGCGGGGCATGGTGAGTCACCACCACCGTTGGCCCTGCAAAGGGCTCGGCCAGTTTTCGGGCCAGCCAGGCACGGTCGGTCAGGTGGAGCGCCCGTGTGTCCTCGGGTGTCAGACGGCGCTTCTTTGGCTTCGCTCCCGTGGGAGCCTCGGAAGGTGTCGGCACCTCGGCCCACCGGATGGACGAGTAGTCATTGAGATGGACCTTGGCCGCCTTCATGGCCAGCTTGGCGTTGACCAGAGGCCCTGCCTTGGTCTGGATTGGCAGTTCAAAGTCGGTCCACAGGGTGCAGCCCAGAAATCGGACGCCGTCGATCACGGTCTCACCAGGCGCCAGAAGATGAACCTTGCATGTGGCCACGGTCAGCGCCATTTCCTTCTGCGTGGTCTGGTACACGCCACTGTAGTGCTCGTGGTTTCCCGGCACCAGGATGATCTGAACTGAGTCCCCGAAATTGTCTGCTCGCCGAGCCCAGCGCATGGCCTTGGAGCCGGGCACGAAGATGTCTCCGGCCAGGATCACGACGTCATAGTCGACCTTCGGGACGTTGAAGATTGCCCGGCGTCAACTATTCTGAGCGGTCAGCGTCAACTATCTTGAGCGGTGCGGTCGAGTGTGGTCATTGAGTAGTTGTCGTTGCGCTGCGTTGCCGGCGAGCCGGCAACGCAGCGCGGCGGCGGTAGCTGTCCACGTTCATCTCCAGGATCGTCGAGTGGTGCACCAGCCGATCCACGGCCGCCACCGTCATGGCCTTGTCCGGGAACACCTCGTCCCACGCCGAGAACGGTGCGTTGGCCGTGATGGCGATGCTCTTGCGCTCGTAGCGCTCGGCAATCAGCTCGAACAACACCGAGGTCTCGGCCTGGTCTTTCCTGGCATAGCTAAGGTCGTCCAACACGAGCAGATCGAAGCGGTCGAGCTTGGCCAACTCGGCCGGTAGACGAAGATCGCGGCGCGCAGCTTGCAGCCGCTGCACGAGCTCGCTCGTGCGCACGAAGAGCACCTTGTAGCCTTGATCGATCAGCGCGTGGCCGATGCCGGCAATCAGGTGCGTCTTGCTTACGCCTGGCGGCCCGAAGGCGAGCAGGTTGTGCCCCTGTGCGATCCACCCGTCGGCCTCGGCCAACGCGGTGATGTGCGCCTTGGAGATCGTCGCGACGGCGTCGAAGTCGAAGCTCGCCAGGCTCTTCTCTGGCGGCAGATGGCTGTCGACCCGGGCTCGTGCAAGCCGGCGCGTCTCGCGCTCGTTCACCTCCTGCTCGAGCAGGGTGCCGAGGAAGCGCTCGGCCGTCCACCCTTCACGGTTGGACTGCTCGGCCAGATCGGCCCACAGCCGCTTCATCGTGGGAAGCCTCAACTCCCCCAGCATCAGAGGCAGCCGCGCGGCATCGGCCGCGGTGCGCGTGGTGGCCGTCGTATTCATGCGGCTTCCAGCAGTTCGTCATACACCGCTGCTGGCGGCAGCATCACCTCGACCACCGGCATCAACGTTGGGCGCGGCGCGAACTGTGCCCGCAATACGTCGATGTCGGGCAGTTCATCGCGCTCACCCAATGCCGCGAGCACGCGGGCGAGCTCAACCACGACGTTGGCCCGGTCGGCCAGATCCAGCAGGTTCACCATCAACCGGCAGGCCTCGCGCTCGCTCAACCGTTGGCTGATGCGTTGCCAGGCCTGGGCATATTCGCTGCGCGGGAACATGGCGTCTCGCATCACCCACCGTGCGAAGGCGCCCGGCTTGCGTCGAAGCGAGGGCATCATGTGTCGCCAGTCGATCCGCTTGGGATGCCGGTCCTGGACGCTGCCGCGAAGTCGCTCGCACTCGAACACCTTCACGCCGCCCAGCCAGGCTTCGATGTGTGCGCTGTGCAGCCGAACCTTCAGCCGGTGGCCGATCAGGCGTGAGGGGACGCTGTAGGTCACGCCCTTGGCGGTGAAGACGCCGTACTTGCTGACGCGCGCGTCGACCTCCTCGAAGTCGACGGTGCGTCGCACCGGCAACGGCCGTAGGCTCGCGCGCTCGACTTCCCAAGCTCGTGCACAGCGTGCGTTCAACCTGCGCACCGTCTCGGCGACGAACTGACCGTACGCCTCCATGTCAGCGAACTCCCTCGTGCCACGCAGCAGCAAGGCCTGCTCGAGCGCGACCTTCAGGCTGCCCTGACGCGATTCGATGGCGCCGTTCTCATGGCTCTCGCCGGGGTTGTTGCGGCTGCCGCGCAGCCCGTAGTGCTCGCACAGCTCGCGGTAACGGGCCGTGAGTTCCTGCTGTTCGGCCAGATTGTTGAAGGCCGCCGACAAGCTGTCGGTGCGATGCTCTTCAGGCCCGCCGCCAGCCATCCACAACGCCTCCTGCAGACCGCTGGACAGCGCCTGGAAGCTCTCGCCGCCGAGCACGATGCGGGCGTGGCGCCAGCCACTGTGGGCGAAGGCGAACTGGTACAGCCGATGCGGCGAGACAACTCCGGCAATGGTGACGCCCAGGCTATCGCATACCGTGAAGTCCGACAGGCCAAGTCGGCCCGGCGGGTGTACCTGGGCAAAGAAGATCTCACGATCTCCACCGTGTTCGGCACGCCACTGGCGCACCCGTCGCTGCAGCGTGCGCAGCACCGCACCATCGAAGCGCTGCGGGTAACGAAGCTGCAATTCCTCCAGCACCGTGACGGCCATCAGGCTAGGTGCCGACTCGAGCATCGGCACCACCTCCGACTGCCATACATCCTGCAGCGGGTCAGCACGCGTGCGCCAATTGCGCGGCGGCCTCTGGGATGGCAACAGCACCGCGGATTCGATCCTCCGCGCGCTGGCCACGCTGATGCCGGTCTTGGCTGCTGCAACCTCCTGGGTGTGCTTGCCGCGCAATTGCTTGTACTTGGTCACTTGAAGATCCGATATGCGATTGCCGGGCACTGTGGCTGCCTCCTGAAGAGGCAATCCACTGTAGAACCCGACCGCAAACGCACCCCGGACTGCGTGCGTCAACCGCTCACGATAGTTGTCGTCGAGCGCTCAAGATAATTGTCGCTGGCCAGAAGATCCCGAACTCAAGGTGCAGGTCCGAAAGTATGAGCAGCTTCATGTCTGTAGCTCCATCTCTTCCGCCGTGCGCTCAGGACATCAGGATCGAGAGCTTGGAGTTCCACGTCTCGCCATAGGACATGGAAGGCACAGCGACGCGGATTGTCGGGCGATCGAAGTCATTGGTCTCGAAGAGGAAATGCACGTGCTGAAAGCGCCACACCGCCGGTTGCCTGAAGTCCTCGGTCCACAAGAGCTGCCAGGTTCGGAAGTAGTCGAAGTCGACCGTCAGGGCGGACTTTCCACGAAAGACGATGCAGGCTTTGCGTGCATCAGTGTCGAACAGGATGCTGGTTCCGTCCCAGTCGCCCAGCATGCGTCGGGGATCGACCGGGAAGAAGGTCGCGCCGGATGCCTGCCCTTGCTCCCGCAGCATCTGTTCGCTTCCAGTCTGGATCGAACGAGGCGATGCGATCCAGGCCCAGTAGAAGATAACCAGCGCGACTGCGAGCATCGCCAGGAGCGGAAGTGTCATGGTTGGATATTCCTGTTGAGAGGGATCTCACGTCCGCCGCGGAGAGTCTTGCCGCGAGCCGGCGCGGAAGCAGTCAGAAAAATCATATCAAAAAGATACTGATAGTCCGCGAACCTAAAGTCCGCGTACTTATTGGCCGTATTGCTTTAGGCCGTGTACTCCGAACATGCCGGGATGAGTACGAAGACGCGAGCGGTCGCACAGAATCCCCTAGAGGTCTTTGGTGCCGGGGTGCGCGCCGAACGCAAGGCCCGGGGCTATTCGCAGGAAGCATTCGCCGATCACATCGGCATAGATCGCAGCTACATGGGCGGCGTCGAGCGAGGTGAGCGCAACCTCTCGCTGACGAACATCATGCGGATCGTGGTGGGGCTGGAGATGAAGCCTTCAGAATTCTTCAAGCATCTCGATGGTGCGGCACGAGCGAAGACGCAGTGATCGCGCGCCGTTCAGGTCGCTGTTGAATTCCGGATATCGCAGAGAACACGCCAGACATCGCAGGGCCTGGTTGTCTTGGGGGCAGGAAGGTGACTACGCCGTCTGCAGCCGACGGAGATATTCACTTTTTGGCATCGGGCAGGTTCGCTCCAGGCCGGTTGTGCCTACAAGCGCTGAAGCCGCGCCTATTCGGAATCCATTTTCCGCGTCCGCATGTTGCGGCATGGCGATGCTTCGGGTGCGGATGTGGCCTCAGCTTTTCTTGCGCCGCGATAGCAGCGGCATCCAATGCGCTCCATCGACATGCCCGGCATTCCACATCGCCGTCAGTGTTTGCGTGGGCACATTGAAGTGGGAAGCGATCAGCATGCCTCTGTTTCCATAGCCCAATGCACCGGCCACCGATTTTTCGGCTGCGCGACGCTGTGCTTCTTCATCCTGACCCTGCGCAGAGTTCAGGATGAGCTGCCGGCCAATCTCCTGGCAACGGCTAAGAAAGCCCTGCACCACATCCTCCCGCACCCCCTTAAGGACAGATTTGGCGAACGGGATTTGCGTTTCATCCAGAAGCCTGAAGACTTCGGCGTTGATCTTCCACTTCTGGGCTGCGGTTCGGACATTTTCCATGCCCTGATCCCACGCAGCTGCATACACGAACCCGATCCGATTGGATGAGAGCAGTCGTCGCACCTTGTCGTCGAACAGGCTGCGTTGCTCTCCCAGGTCCTTGCGATCCTCGATGTACCCGAGTCCCGCCGCCAGCACGTCGGTGGTTTGGTTGCCACTGACTGCGAAATCGTCGAGAAAGATGAGCCGCACGTCATCGGGTGCGTTGGCCAACTCGTCGACGGTGACGCACTTGGTAATCGCCGATCCTTCAAGGTCGGCAGCGAAGTAGGTGTGCACGGCACTGCTGTCGCGTGCACTCCCGAACGGGACCAGGTATGCCCCCCGGAACTCCGGGAACTTCTCGACGAATGTCTTCAGTGCCTGGACGATGTCGCCGCGCTGAATCAGCCGGAAGCTGTCAAGCAAGCGCAAGGCGCAGTCGATGTGGGCCTCGTCATCGAACTGGCGTAGCCACATCATGGTCCTGCCATCGGTGGGCTGGCGTATCGTGCTCTCGTTGCCTTGCGGCTCCTGATATGCCGAGCGCACCCGCTGATCGAAGCGTTGCACGATGCCGGCAACGTCAGCGTTCTCCAGTCGCGTCGGCATCGGACGCACATCGATCGGGCTCGTGCGGTAGTAGCCTTGCGTCAAGAGCGTGCGCTTTTGCTTCTCGATGAGGCTTGCATCGCGTTTGCTCAATTCCAGAGCCGTGGGTGGAAGTCGAACGTCGTGCCTGACTCGCACCAGGCGCTCTACCGCGATGTACACAGCGTCTGCGATATCGGGGGGACAGAAGATGTAGCCCTTGGGCTGGTCCGAGAGGTAGCTGTCTGCCCAGCCGCTGCGATTCACCACATACTCGCGAAACGGAATGGGGGTGCCTTTGCTGGGCAGGACGTACGCACGCGCGATCTGCGTACCCCCAGGAGCCGTAGAGTTGAGCACGTTCACCATGATGCTCGCGTGTAACTCTTCGCGCGATGGCACGCGCTGGCTCTGGATTTCTTTCAGGACCGTTTCGACTTCGGCGATGAGCGCATCGGTGAACTCGATGCGATTCTGAGGGTGCTCGATCTGCTCGATGAAGCTCACCAGTCCGTATTTCTGGCCCGAGTCATGCGCCAACGGATCGGAGGGATAGCGCACGGCGATATGGAAGGCGCGTACCCAAAGCCTGCGCTCGCGCACTGCACGGAGCGTGGATTCGGTCAGCTGCAGCCACTGTTGCTGCGGTGGGCTCAGTTCGTCGTACTTCAGGTCCAGAGCGCCGGCCAATGCCTCCTTGCTCATCGTCAGGAGCGCGTCGTCGGCATGCGTGTAGAGCAGCTTGAGCAAGCGATCGACGCTGGTGACCTTGGCCATCGTGATGATGGCCGCGCGCATCATCTGCTCGATGGCCACCACTTTGGGATGTCGGTAGATCTTCGCGTAAAGCAATACGCGCGCGAGCTGCAATTCATCGAGCACGGCGACGCCCGACCACTTGATGCCGAAGAGACAGTGCTTGCCAGGCAAGGTTCTCACGCTGCGCCCGATGTCTCCCGGCAGCTCCTTGCTGTCCAGATACCGCACCGTCAGTTTCTGGACCAGTCGGGAAATATCTAGCAGCGAGGGAGTGCCTGCAAGCTTTGCATCACGGACGAAGTAGTCGAGCTTGTCCGCATCGAAGGGCCCCGAAATGAGTTCGTGGAGCAGTGGCAGCTGATCGTCGATTTTCCGGCCGATGATCGCGCTGGACGCCTTCTCGATGATCTGCTCGAGGTTGCGCCGCCGATCGGCCTCGAATTTGAGCTCGGGCGCACTGCGATCAAGCATCAAGTCGAAGAACGCCGACATCGCGGGCGAGCGCGTGACGTAGTACGCGAAGATCTCCGAGAGTTGCTTCTGCTCGCCGCCTTCTTTTTTTGCGAACTCCGCGGTGATTGCAGTCATCGTCGGCAACGCTTCGATCGCCATTTCAGAGACATGCGAGAAGGCCGCGTGCCCGACATCGTGCAGCAGCGCACAAAGGCGCAGCAGTTGCGCATAGGACGGGTTGATCAGCGCCCCGGTCGAAGCTTCAGGGGCGGCGGCCGCGACGGAGTTCAACGCCGATGTCAGGTGATTCACCTGATGCAGCACCCCGAGCGTGTGCTCGAAGCGCGTGTGTACGGCGCCCGGATAGATCCAGTGAATGACGCCGAGCTGGCGTACGTAGCGCAGCCTTTGGAGCAAAGGCGAATCGAGCAGTGCGACCTCGATCGGTGTCAGCCCGATCGTTCCCCACAGTGCATCGTTGACTTCCTTGCGAGCGAACGTGCGGCCGGACTTCCTGATGTCGTCCGTGTACTCGCTCAGATGCTGATGAGCAAAAGCGTCGGCGAGTCGCTCAACGTCCTGAAGCGCAAAAAATGCAGTACCTGCCGCGCTCCCGCTCACGCAAAACCCTCAAGCTGCCGGAGCGACGGCTTTGGTGAAGTGCCGGGTAACGACTGCTTCGAGGAAAGTGCGATCCAATGGCATGGCATCCAGGTAACGCTGTGCACGGACGTCATCGATCTTGATCGAGAAGGTGTGGAAGGTCGGATTGTTCAGAGCAATCAACTCCTTCTCTTTCGCTGCAACGAGCGTTTCGCGAAGAAGCACCGAGTCACCGTGAAGCGGATCGATGTTGAACGTGAAATTAGGCGTCACATTCAGTGACTCCTCCTGTTCCACCAGTTCCTTGAAGGCTCCCTCGAAGCTTTGGTCGAGCTCGGCATCCTTCAACACGAATTGCTTTTGACCTTTCAAGGTCAACACTGAAATGATGCCCGCCACGAACTGATCTGCAGTAAGAATGTTACGCATTGTGTTGATCTGTAAGTTGGAAGGTCGGGAAATGAGGCGCGCGACCAAGCGCGCGCTCATCACGGACTGCGAATGTACCATTCGTGCCCTCCCTTGGGAAGGAACGCCTGCGCGCTTCGGTGTGGTAAGCAATCCTGTTACATCTGCTTCCTCCGGATCCGCCTACGGCAAGCAGCGCTGCTACTTCGGCAGGTCGCAGTCTCCTTGCTGGAGTCCCGAGGGCGCCATTTCGTTCCACGATCCACGGCCTTGTCATGGCTTGGTGTGCGTTGATCCGAGCACGACGGCTTTGCGGGTGCGCGGTGGCGATGGGGACCCGTGTTACAGGGCAAGGGTTCTCCTCATCCCCGGAATTCGGTATTGCACCTCGTGTGGCTGTGGATAGCCTGAACGCCTTACTACTACAGGAGGTGGAGCATGTCGGGATCTGGCGGAGGTGGTGGGGGTGGCGGGGGTGGAGGCGGCGCTGTTGATTGGGAAATCAGCTGCGCCACATTGGTCATCGAGACGCAACTGACCTCGCCGGATGCGGCAGTCATCGCAGGCATCGGGGTCGGCGATGTGCTCCAGGTGGAGAGTCGGCAAATGAATGGGGTGGCTGTCGTGGTGGTCGTGCACAACGGTCAGGTCGCGGGTGGACTCGCCGCTCCCCAGTTGCCGCGTCTGCGCGAGTGCATGAACGCCGGAACCCAATACGAAGCGAGAGTTCTCTCCAAGTCCAACGGGCAGGTTCGCGTGAGCGTGCGTCCCGTGCAGCTGTGACCTCGCAAGCCATGGGTGCCCCCGAGGGCATATCCGCGGAACCGATCGCGGTCGTGGGTGGCATCTACCACGAGCGATGCATGCGTCCTCGCTGGCGCGAGATCTTCGGCTCGGCGGGCCGAGCTGCCTCGGCGATCGCGGCGATGCATGGCGCCGTCGAACTGCACGGGTATGTGGATCCATATGGGGCCGAAGTTGTCTCCCAGTGGAGGGCGTTTTCCAGGACGCCGATGACCATCCGGACGAAGCCGACGTCGACTGCTGTGGCATTCGACTACCACCATGGCCTGGAGACGCCGCGTATCTATGGTGTCTCCGAGCCGCTGCCTGAAATTGAAGTCAGATCTCGAAACATCATTCGCTTCGGCATGCTGGAGAGCGATGCTCGCGTTCACGGGGATCGGGTTGTCTACGATCCGCAGAACGCGCTGAACCCGCGGCCGTTTCACGAGAACGGCTCCACCGCCGGGGAGCTCGCACTCGTCCTGAACCAGCATGAGGCCTCGCTGATGACGGGCAGGACGAACGCAACGGTCGAGGACATGGCCAGGGAGCTCCTGCAATCGCACGGAGCCCGTGTCGTGGTCATCAAGCGTGGGCCGCGGGGAGCTCTTGTCTTTGATGGCGCCGATGTGCATGCTGTCCCGGCCTACCGGTCGCAAGAGGTGTGGAAGATCGGCTCGGGCGACAACTTCGTCGCTCACTTCGCGCACCAATGGATGCAGCGCGGTCGCACCGCCGCCGAGAGCGCCGACATGGCGTCGAAGGCGACGGCGTTCTACTGCGAGACGCGCTCCTTTGCGACGCCTGAGTCCCTGGCCGCGTTTGATCCTCCCGCGATCGCCGTGTCTGCACGTTATGCATCAGGCTGGCGGCCGACCGTGTATCTCGCGGGGCCGTTTTTCACACTGGCGCAGCTGTGGTTGATCGAGCAGGCACGTGACAACTTGCGCAGCATGGGGCTCACCGTGTTCTCGCCGTATCACGACGTGGGTCTGGGGTCGGCCGACGACGTGGTGTCGAAAGACCTTGAGGGGATCAAGAACGCCGATTTCGTGTTCGCGATCGGCGACGGCCTCGACTCCGGGACGATCTACGAGATCGGGTACGCGCGGGCGCTGGAAAAGCCGGTCATCGTCTACTGCGAGAACGAAGGCGAAGAAAACAAGAAGATGATTCAGGGCTCGGGCTGTACCCTCGCCAAGGACTACGTAGGGGCGATCTATCAGGCCATCTGGCTGGCTGCAGGCCTATGAAAACGGCACTGCTGCTCTCGGGTGGGATGGACTCCCTCAGCATCGCCTGGTGGAAGCGTCCGGACGTCGCGATCACTCTCGACTATGGGCAGTTGGCGGCTGAAGCGGAGTTTCGAGCGTCGAAGGCCGTCTGCGCGATCCTCGGCATCGAGCACCATGTCTTGCGCGTCGACTGCCGCCTATTGGGCTCGGGCGATATGGCCGGGGGCGAGGCTGATGCCAACGCGCCCGCGAGCGATTGGTGGCCCTATCGCAACCAGCTGCTGGCAACACTCGCAGCGATGAAGGCAATTTCGCTCGGTGTCACCCATCTGTGGCTGGGTACGGTGAAGTCGGATGGCAGTCATCGGGATGGAACGCAGGAGTTCGTCGACGCGTTGGATCGCTTGCTGAGCTTGCAAGAGGGAGGCATGCGAGTCGAGGCTCCGGCCATCGGACTTTCCACGGCCGAGCTGGTGCGGCTGGCACAGGTGCCTCTTGACCAGTTGGCCTGGGCGCACAGTTGTCACAAGGCCAATGTGGCATGCGCCCAATGCCGCGGATGTAACAAATACTTCGAAGTACTCGAAGAACTGCAGCGTGAAGTGGCTTGATCTGGGAAACCCGCAGCTGCGCCCTGAAGCGCAGCGCTACGTGCCTGTGCGTTGGCCACAGGGCGAGCGAATCTCCCTGCGGCCTCTGGAGAGCCTGCCGGCGCAAGATCCGATCTTCGAGAGGTCCTTTGTGGACCTCGCGATCCATCGACGCTCGGCGCGCGAGTTCACGCCGCTGCAGCAGGATCGTTTGGGCTGGTTGCTCGCGCTGGCCAATCGGCAGCTGGCTCGCGGTGCCCAGCATCTCGGATTTCCTCTGACGCTTCGGCCTTCACCGTCCGCCGGTGCGATTCATCCTGTGCACCTAATCGTGCAGAGCCCGGCGTTTGGCGGATGGCTCAGGTATGACCCGGCGAGTCACGAACTCGTGTCGGTGCCCAGCAGCCTCGATACGCAAACGGTACGAACAGAGGTGGATGGGCTGGTGGCGGCTCGTTCGGCCACGCTCTTGCTTCTTGTTGCGGAGCCTGGAAAGACGGCCGCGAAGTACCTCAATCCCTGCAGCCTCGTATGGCGTGACGCCGGCGTCCTTCTGGGGTATCTGAGCCTGGCGGCTGAAGCGCTCGGCCTTGCTTTCGTTCCGCTGGGGATCACCGGGGACCCATGGGCCGGGACCCTAGTCGATGAGGCGGGCCTGGCGGGTGTCGGCGCTGCGCTGGTGGGTGCGTGCGCGTGACTTGATCCGTTGCTGGCTCTTCTGCGGCTGCTTCTTCGCCGAGTCCGCGGGCAAGCGCTCTCGCAAGAGCTCGTGGACAGTCGTTTGCGACGAGGCCATCTCGAGCCAAATGAGTGCGTCGAGTTCGGACGCGCGCACGCCGAGTCCGCACGCGAATGCCAGAAACTGCTGCTCGAGCTTCAGGTAGTCGCGCTCCACGGTAAGTCCCTGTTCGAAGAATCCGCCCAGCATTCCGGCGCGCAGGATATGGATGTCGAGGATTGCGACATCGTCCGCGTCCAGCCAGTTGCGCGCGATCCATGAGGCCGTCTTGGGGCCGACCCCCTGTATCGGGAGCAGCCAGTCTCGCAACTGTCGCCCCGTGAGCGTCGGCGCGGGCCCTTCGGCCAGCCTGCTGAAAGCTGCGTGCAGGTACCGCGCTTTCTGCTTTGCGAAGCGATAGAGCACGAGCCGGCCCTCCAGCTCCATGGGGGTCGACAGCTGTGCCAGCAGGTCTGCCTCCGTGGGCACGCCGCGTTCCAGGGAAAGCAGCCCGTGCCGCTTGAGGTGCCTGAAGGCGGCGAGGCCTATGCTCGCTGGAATGCCATGGCCGCCCAGCAGGCAGGCTGCCACCTCCTCGACGAGTGTGTCGCCGATCCTGTAGCGCACGCTGGTGCCATTGACACGCCGCGCCATCACCTGGAAGGCCCAGTAGGCCGGCGTTGGAAAGGCCTCGATCGCGCCCCAGGGGACGCCGGGGACCACCTCGTTCGTCGCGGATGGCAACTCCAGGTGAACTGCGGTCTGCTCGAGAAATACGGCCGCGCGCTGCGTCATCGGGCGCTCCTGGATTGATTTGCCCTGGTCCCTCCAGGGCCTCGCAGTGAGCGATGGCCTCCAGAGGCATGTGCCTGCTGCCAGTCTGCGTCGGGACGATAGCGCAGCTCGCGCGTGCCCGCCACTGCGAGCTTCGAAGCCGCCTGCAAGAGGGAGAGGAGCGCCTTGGCGTGCGCCTCCGTGCCATCCCAGGTGCCCGTCAGGGCGCGGACCAGTTGCGACTTGGCGTCGAGGTCAGGTGCCTCATCGAGTTTGATGCACAAGAATTTGCATATTGCACGATGCGTTTTGGTCAATCGACTGGGCATGTTCAGGGCTCTGCTGAGTGTCGGTTGAGGAATCCCTATCTCTCTAGAGAGATCTATCTGCCGCAGCCCTCTGGAAGCCATGGCCTGATGAATTTTTTGGAGCGCAACATTGACGGTCATGCAAGCATTATTGCATATTTGCATGCATGAAATCTCTTCGACACACCATTCGCAATCTCCCCTTCGATGCCGCTGCGATGGAGTACGACTCGCAGCTGCGGCGACTGTTGTTGAAGAATCTCCACTGCAACGACCTGGCGGTGGAAGAGCTGTGGCTGCCTGGTGGACGCAGCCGTGCCGATATCGCGGTGGTCAACGAGCAGCTCTGCGGCTTCGAGATCAAGGCCGGTCGTGACGGGCTCGATCGCCTGTCGCGGCAGAGCCAGGCGTACGACAGCCTGTTCAGGTATTCGAGCATCGTGACGGTTCCTGCCCATCTCCCGCAGGTCGAGAAGATGCTTCTTTCACACTGGGGCGTATGGGTTGCGCTGGGAGAAGGACGAACACTGCGTCTGCGATGCCTGCGCAAGCCGTCGGCCAACTGGCAGCGGGACACGGTCCGGATGGCCCGGCTGCTGAACCGGGCTGAGTGCATCCGCAGGCTGCGGGAGCTGGGACTGGGCAAGGGAACTTCGAGGCTTTCCAAGGAGGCGTTGGCCCAGGCACTGGGAAATGAACTGGCTCTCAGGGAGATGGACGAGTAGTCTCATTGTCGGAATTACGCGCTCTGTTGAGCACGCTCAATCGCATCGGATTCGTGACTCCAGCGCAGGCCGCCAGGTCCCTCGAGTCGGCGCTACAGAGTTCGTGGTGCGAGTGCTCCATGCAGAACTGCAAGACGTGTGGAATCGCTATTTGCCAAGGCCTTCCTCCTATTGGACCATCGTGTTGCAGATCGAGCCGCCTAGTTATTGAAAAATAGCCATGACGAAGACTTTGACCCGCACCGAGCTCTATGACCTTGTCTGGACCCGCCCACGCTCATCACTCGCCAAAGAGCTGGGCATATCTGACGTGGCCATAGGCAAGCTCTGCACTCGGTCTCACATTCCTGGACCGCCGCCCGGCTATTGGGCAAGGAAAGCTGTTGGCAAGTCAGGGCGACGGCCCCCGCTTCCCATCCGCCTGCCAGGCCACCCGGTCGAACTGTCGTTTGGTGAGCAGCGCTACTACAACTGGCCAGCGGATGAAGACCTGAGCAAACCGATTGATGCCCCGGCGTTTGCAGAGGAAATTGAAGATCAAGTGTCCGCGGCATTGAAGATCATTGGCAAAGTGGTCGCATGTCGAGATCTATTGAGCCCTCATAGCGCACTCAGGCGCGTGCTCAACGCCGAAGCCAAGCGCCGGCAAAAGGTCCAGGAGCGTGAGTGGGTCTCTTCCTTTGACAAGCCCTACTACGACGGACCGCAGCACCAACGTCAACTGAGGATCTTCAACAGCATCGCCCGTGCGCTCACGCCCGTGTTGGCCGAGCAGGACGTCCTCACCCACGAGGAATGGATCCAGGGCGTCGGTACCCTGCATTTCCTGAAGATGCATCTCCGGTTCGGGCGGGGAAGGATGGAGCTTCTGATCGTCGAACCCGAGGAGAAAGACGAGCGAAGAAGATCGCAGAACCCCAAGAGAGTTGATGTAACGACGCTCAGGGTCGCAGCCGATTCGAGTGGGATCGGCGCACTTGAATGGATGGACAAGCCGGGCGAGAAACTGGAGAGCCAACTGCCGGTCATCATCGAAGGCTTGCTTAGGCGAGCCGAGCTTTCCGTGCGGCACTTGGCTCAGTATGTGTACGAACAGCGACTCAAGCGCCGTATCGAGATGGAAAGGGAGCATGAAGCCGCAGAGCGCGCCAGAGAAGCCAAGCGCCTGGAAGAGATTGCGGCCCAGCGGCGGAAGCTGCGGGAACACATCATCGACCTAGGCAGACAACGAAGGATGGCGCTTGATATCCGGGAGATGGTCAATGCGATGGCTGCCCATCCCGAACTGGGACCTGAAGGCAATGTTCGGTTCGACGAATGGGTGCGAGTTGCGCTGGACGTTGCCGATGAGATGGATCCGATGAAGCGCCCGCTGCAATCGATCATTGCTGGCGCCGATCCTTCTGCGGGCTAAGGGCGTGGATCTCGCGACGGCAATCGCCAGGCGGAGCCGAGGGTCTCCTTCCATTCGCGTTTCGGCGAAGCTCCGTCAAAGTCGGGGGACGCCAATAGATTCGGAAATCTGCACGGCAGCGCTTGCTCACTTCCGAGCGTGATTTTCTCAAATAGCTAGAAATTCTCAAATAGCCGGAAGTTTTCTCAAATAGCGGGGCAAGGACCATTAAGACCCTGGCTCTGACACTAGGGCGAGATCTCACAGTGGCGACACCGCGAGGGGTAAGGCCGCTGTTAGGGCCTCATGCCTCACGGTACTGCGCGCGCAATTTGTCGAGTTCTGATTTGTTTGCGTATCTGCTTGGCGACCACCGGGCTCCGTGGCGGCGAATCCCGTCCTTGATGAACACCTCGGACATGCTGTCCAACCGGGAGTCAGCATTCGATGGAAAATCAACAACCCGTCCATGAGGCGAGAGGCCGTCGGCGCCTGCGTCCTCAGCCGACGGCGGCCAAAACGCGAGCCACTGCCCATGGTGAACTGACTGGACTCGCCCGACCATGAGCGCTGAAAGAGCCGGCGATCCAGCATGTCGTGTCTCGACGCTCTCCCGGCCGCGGCTGGTTCGCGGCACAAACGGGTGGAATTCGTCGTTGGCTCAGACATAGAGGGCGTCCGTGCCCGGCGAGGCGGTCTTGGCTCGCGCGGAAAATCCCTCGTAGAAGAAAACGATGCTGTCCGCCGGGTCACCCGACAGTCTTGCCCTGACTTTGTCGAAGGTCATCATCGCCACGCTGAACTTCGGTGGCCCGACGACCAGGACGGGCTGCGACCGGGCTTCATGCCACTGGTAGGTGCCACCGTGTTGTCGACGCCCAACTTCGAGGATGTAAGACCCCATCAGCTCGACCAAGGCCTTCACATCCGCAGGCGGCATCTCCTTGGCATATGGTGACGCCTCCGCCAGCATCTCCTCCACGATGGAAAGACTCTGCTCGGAGTAATCGAGCCGTCCGCCGGCGCGCGCCTGAAACTGGGACACGGCCAGTGCGGCCTTGTCGCGGACCTGGGCCGCGAGGTCGAAGCCTTGAGCCGACGCCGGCGAAGGCTCCACCACAGTCAGGGCGAGCAACGCTGCGAGTGCTGGGACAAAGCGAAAAATGGTCATGCTGCGCGTCGGATGGGCGGGCAGGTCGAAGGCCCGCGATCGCGCGGAACACCAACCCTACCCGGAGTGCCTGCTTTTTGGCCGCCGGACGCAGCCGCGCAGCATCGTAGCGGCCCCGCGCCGATCCAGCGTGACTTGGCCCAAGGCCCATCTCAGGGCCAGCACCAGCGCGCACATGAAAGGGTCACGGCCGGTGAGCACCCACTCCCAGCGGTACCCTGGCAATAACTGCTGGCCTTGACGATCAAGCCGCCGCGGATCGCGGACGTTGATGCGGCATGGCTTCGCGCGAAGCGTACTCCGCCTTGGCCCGGTTGACTGCCTCTTCCGGGAGCAGCTGCAGCTTTCGGCAGCTCGAGCACTGATACAGGCGACGCTGGGAGAACAAGCGCATCCACCCCCGTCGCTCCACGCGTCCCAGGTGATTGGCAGTGCAGTCGCAGGCGGAGAAGAAAGACATATTCGCAAAGAGAAGAGTTGCGTCCATCGTTGCCGACAAGCGTGACGGGTCCCTCGCTTGTCGTGGCCATGGTGAGACGCATCACACATGGCGCGCTTTTCTTCCCTTGATGCCGGTCGCGAGGCGCAGCACCTGTGATTTGATTGCATTTTGTTTCATTGGGCTTAGCATTGCAACCAAATGATTACATTGTCTCGGTGCGCGGGCTAAGACCGGCGGAAGAAGTGCGCCTCGCGTGCGTGACCACCGTTTGGATCAGCCGGAAACGCCCTCCGGAGAGGTTGCCCATGACAGACACCATCTCGCAGGTTTTCGATTTGCCAAGGCAGTTGGACGACCGCGTGCGCGTGTCGCGTCCAGTCCGTGCCGTGTTCCACGTGGCTTCTCGGGAGGAGGTGAACCGGTGGCTTCTTGGGAAAAGCGGAGAGGCCATGACCGACCAAGACCTGGTGCTGAAGTACGTCGTTGAAGTTCGCGATCTCTCGCACGACGATGAACCCTGCCTGTCCGTTGAGGACCTCGCGAGCGACAAGCGGGCCGCGGCGATGCTCGCCGCCGTCTTCCTCTGGAACGTCGAAGAGTGAGGACTAACTTCACGAGCCCAAAGGCAGAGGCAGGTCAGCGCTAGAAGGGGGCGATGCCAACATGAGATTCGGACGCCCTTTCGACCCTCAGCGCTGGAGCGCTGTCCGACCATGTTGTTCCGTTGGGCAGAAGGCAGCAACTCTGGACCGACGGCGATCGCCAACTCACCCAGTCCGACCACAGGTTTCGCTGTGCACGTCCAATCGTTGCCTCCTTGGTAGAAATCGCGGAGCAGACTCGGCGCAGCCCACTATCGATGGCGACTTGAGCGAGCGAAAAAAAGATGACTTCGGCCACCTGCGCAACGAGAGGTTCTTCCGGTGCTTGGATGGTCTGGACGGCTCCTACACCAATTTCGCACGGCCGAGGCCGCGCACGCTGACTAGAGGCATTGAGTTGGGGGGGCCGAAGACGGGACCCCATGTCGACACGCTCAATGGATCGAAGCATGCCAACATGAAGGAGCTGCGCTTCAAGGCTCACAACGGCTCGGAGATCTGACGGGCGGCCTTCGCCTTCGATCCGCAGTGAAAAGCGTATGTGCTGGTAGCCGGCGACAAGCATGAGCAGGACGAGGCGGCGTTCTATAAGGCGCTGATCAACACGGCCGACAAGAGGTTCGACGCCCACCTGAAGAAACTCGCCAAGGACAAGAAGGAATCAACATGAGCACCACGCTGCGAAGCATCATCGAAAAGTTTTCCGTCGAGGATCAGAAGCTCATCCAGAGCAAAGCGACCGTCTTGGCAGAGGAGATGGTTCGTCATGCGGATTCATTGGCGGAGGTCCGCGCTGCGTTGGTCAAGACCTAGGAGGAAGTGGCGCGCGTTCTCAATGTCAGACAAAACGCTGTAGCTCAGCTGGAGAAGCGTTCGGACCTGCTGCTCTCTACATTGCGCAAGTACATAGAAGCAATGGGCGGAGAACTGGCCGTAGCTGTCAGAACTGAAACGGGCACTGTGATCATGCTTGATAGTCTGAGCTCCCTTGCCAAACCGTCGGCGCCGCGTCGCACGCGCGCGTCTGGCGTTGCGCGCAAGCGGCAGACTCGTCCTGCCAGCAAGGCCAAGGTCGAGCGCGGAGGGGCCGCTGTCGCCTGATGACCCGTTCGGGCAAGAATGCGTCGATATGCCAGATGCAACCTGGCCGGTGCAGCGTGGGTGGCAGCCGCGGCTCGCGGCCGCTTCCTGAGCGAAGCCTGCGGCTAAGGACGAAGGCCGTTAGCTTGCCTCCTGTGCAACAAGTCTCGCAATCAAGAGAGACTCATCGGCTCAATGGGATCACGCGCCGTTGCCGCGTCGAATCACCACGGGACCGATGCCTTCGTAAACCGTCGCACCGTCCTTGAGCGACGTGACTGACCAGCGCGCACCGGGCGTCACCTTGTAGTCGCCCGGCGCCATCGGCAGCTCGCGCGTGTCTTGCACCTTGTCGCTGTACCAGACGGGGGTGACCAGCACGGAGGTCTCGGACAGGAAAAAATCAGCTTGGCTCATCCGGCAATTGTCGAGGTGGGGGGAGAAGACCGGGCACGTCGTACATGACCGCCCGGATGTGATCGCCAGCGTTGCGGTCCCAGTCACCATAGTGTTGGCCGATTTCGGCACACATGCCGACCACGAGCTCGGCAAATTCAAGCAGGGTAGGGCGCAGCGGCTCGTCCGGCGCCAGCTCGCCGGCCCGTCTGGCCATGGCCGCGTACTCGGCCTGGATGTCCACTTCAAACCGGCCGAACTTCGAAGAACGCCTCGTCGGTGTCTCCGAGATCTCGAAAGCCTGCGGTTCGTGCGGCGTCATAGGCCTTGGCCCAGCGTTGCGCCAGCGCAAGCTCGCCCTTCGTGAGATCCGCGCCGCTGGACTCATAGGCGTTCTGGTAGGCACGCAGCGCCGGCACCACATCCTCGCCGAGCTGGCGCTCGAGCTCCCGCGTGAAGCGCTGCTCGGACACACGCACGACATCGGCCGTGGCGTGCGGGTAGTCCAGGAGCTTGGCAATGAAGGCAACGCGGTGCGGCTGCAGCAGGATGTCGAAGTTCAGCGGTGCGTCGACCGCCGCCTCGACCTTAAAAAGTTCAGTGTTGTTCATGGCGCATCCAGTCAAGGCTTCGTGCCTTGTGTGTCATCCGGTTGTCGATGAAAAAGGTTGAGGTCAACACAGCAGGCCGCGGGGGGAATGAGGCCTTCACTGCGATCGCGAAGCAGCGACGTCCGCCCGCTCGCGCCGCGCCAGCGGCAAACGACGGATCGCTCACCTCGAAAGGAACACCGCTCCAAGCGGTGGCAAGTGCGCACTCCTTGGTACGACGCAGCCCTGCAGGCCGGCAGTCGGGTTCGCGGACACGGAGAAGCCGCCAACTTGTCCATCAAAAGGGCAGCGCACAGAAGGTCGCCCGGATGTGATCGCCAGCGCTGCCGTCTCGCGGATGGCGGTACTGCTCCGCGGAGGCTGCGCAGAGCTCCGCCACGCCGTGCGCAAATTCCTTGAGATCCTCCGGAAGCGGCTGCCCGTGGTCGATCAGGCCGATGTTGCCGGCGAGGGTGCGGAATTTCTGCTCCGCTTGGACCTCGAAGCGGTCCGCGCCCGTGTCGAAGCCGAAGCGCTGACGCGCACACTCCTCGGGAGGCCGATGGCTCAGGAAGGGGTACACCGCATCGGCCTCGAACGTCAGGTATTCGATGTCGACGCGGCCCTGATGCAGGCGCTGGTACTCGTCGCTGAAGCGCCGGGTCCAGTCGCGCTTGGCGTCACGTCGTGTCGCAAGGCGGATGAACTCCCCATTGGATACGGGGTCGTCGAGCGCCGGCTCGGCGCCGGGCGGGGGCGGGGTGATGTCCATGGATAATCTCCAATAACTGTATGAAAATACAGTATCGACCCGTCCCAACCCGACCGTCAATGGGTTCCCGAGCGCAGAATTCAGCCAAGTCATGTGCACCCGCTACATCACCCCCGAAGACCGCGAAATCGAGGCTGCCTGGTACATCGGCGCGCGCAGCGCGGAGCGCTGGATGCGCAGCATGCGGCCGCTCTCCACCGGCGTCTTCATCCGCCGTGATCGCGAGCGGACCGAGTACGCGCGTGAGTTGGTGGCAGGGCAATGGGGGCTGATCCCAGCGCACTCGCCGAGCCATATCCCCCAAAACAAGCCGCGAAGAGGCGAGACGAAGTCCAAGCGGCTGTCGACCTACAACGCCCGGTTCGACGGGATCGAGAAGAAGCCGACCTTCAAGGATGCATGGGCCCTCAGCCGGCGGTGCGTGATCCTGGCCGACAGCTTCGATGAACCTTGCTGGGAAACTGGCGCCAACGTGTGGTGGCGCTTCAAGCGCACGGACGGCCGCCCTTGGGCGCTCGCGGGCCTGTGGAGCCCCTGGCTGGACCGCGAGACCGGTGAGATGTGGGAGAGCTTCACCATGATCACGATCAACGCCAACCTTCACCCGATCATGGCCAGGATGCACAAGCCGGAGGTCGACAAGACGACGAAGAGGCCACTCGAGATGCAAGACAAGCGCTCGGTCGTCGCCATCGAGGAGCACGACATCGACCGCTGGCTCACCTGCTCACCGCAGGAGGCCCGAGAGATGGTCGAGCTCATCCCCGTTCACCTGATCGACGCCGCACCGGTGCCGACCACATCCGATGTAGCAGAAGCCGGTCAACAGGAAGAAGTCAAATCATCGGAAGAAGGCTGAGCTTCCACCGCGGCCCATGGCGGAATCCGACGAGCCGAGGGCCGGGCTACTGCCCAGTTGATGGCATTCGAGATACCGAGTCCAGCGCGCACACGGTGTGACCACAAAGTGCCAGGCAAAGCAACACATCGGTGCTGACTCCGGCGCCACTTGGCCCCAACAGCAGTGAGAGCGCCGACGGATGTGATCGCGGTGTCTGACTCGTTCGCCATACCTGACTCGACATCACGCCATTGTTTCGGGCTTGTAGAGCGAACTTCCTCCCTTGAGGATGTAGGGCAGGGAACAGCGGCGTGTGTACGTGCGCGGAACGTACGAGTTGCTCAAAACATTTCCGAGCCTCTGGATGCCAGTCGCGAATGGCCGTGCTCAGCATGGTGAAAGGTGCTGCACGAGCTGGTGAATCTTCGTTGGCTTCAGGCATGACGTGGCGTACGACGTGATGAGTTTGTGAGTACACACGGCGTTAGCGCATTTACGTGCCGAGTGTTCCCCCGGTGAACTGGCTCAGGCATCGTTTGCTCGACCCGGCTGATCCCGCGCGCCTGTTGCTCGGGCTCCTGCAGTCCCCGCGTGGTGGAGTCCTGAGAAAAAGCATGGCGTGATACGCCTGCTTTGCGAGGTCCGCTGCGACGAGGCCTTTCTGTCACGTCGATATCAGCTTTCCTGCCTACTTCCTCATCGTCAGCCGGACAAAGGTATTCATCGTGCGCAGCGCTGCTTCTCAACGCGTGGCACGCGCTTAAGCATTGGCGGAAAGGATGGAAGTTTTGTCGCTGTGTTGCGAGAACGTCCTTTCTAGACTGCGCTCGAGTGAATCGAGAAAGCAACGGGCCCACTGCAGCACGTCACTAAAAACCCGACATCACATTCGATAAGGAAACCATCCATGCGCAAGAAAAGGAATCCGCCATTCCTTGAACGACGCCCTGGCGGCAGCCTTCGGCTCTACAAGCCTCGAGTGAATGAGGACTTCGCTTCACCTTTCGAATTTTTCCTGAACATGGAGAGGGCATTGGTCCGCGCCAACAATCTACAGACCAAGTTCGACGTGATCGCGCGGCACGCGCGCCGGCTTGGCTTCGAACGTTGCGCCTACGGCGTCAGAATTTTTGACTCGTTTACGCGCCCTAAGACGCGCATGATCAACAACTACAGTACGGCTTGGCAGCAGCGCTACCAGGAGGCGGGTTACCTGGGCATTGACCCAAGCGTAGCGCACGGCTTGCGATCCCACGCACCGCTAGTCTGGAGCACCGAACTTTTCAGGAGCGCCCCTCAGCTCTGGGACGAGGCGCGAGAAAGCGGCTTGCGCTACGGATGGGCTCAATCGTTCTTCGATGCAGACGGTTGCGTAGGCATGCTGACAGTCGCTCGCTCTGACGAAAAGCTAACGCCCTCGGAACTTGCGAGCCTCGGCTACCAACTTCACTTGCTCGCCGATGCCGCCCACCGGCACTTGTCGGCTCAGATTCGAAGGGAAGAGCCTAACGACTTTCCGCTCCTGTCAGATCGAGAACTCGAGGTGTTGCGCTGGACGGCGGATGGCAAGACATCAGAAGAGGCCGGCATCCTCCTGGAGGTTTCCCCCAACACAATCAAGTTCCATATGAAGAAGGTGATCGAGAAGCTGTCCGTGGCTAACAAGGTAGCTGCCATCGCACGCGTGGTGAGCCGCGGCCTGCTGGTGTAACTACACAGGACCCAACAAATACTGCCTCGGAATTCCTGAGCATGTCGAACCGCAACGTTGGCGCTCGGATCTCAGATGCGAGCACACAAGATGCATACGTTTCTCAAGCAAACAATCAGGAGGCGTCCATTCTGAAAATGCGACCCCGAGCCTGTCACCGGACTTGGTCAAGAGGCACTGTCTTAAGAGCCAGCAAAGGGTGGCGAGCAGGCAGCGCGACAACGATTGGGTCTTCCCACACCGGAATTGCCTCTACTCCATCCGCATGATCGATCAATGCTAGACCGGCATCGAATATTTGTGTACTCAGGCCGTGAAGGAGCTGAGTTAGGGGAACTTCTGTCAACCGTATATTCATCATAGGAGCTTCGCTTCGGTATAGAGCGAGTAACGCTGCTAGCTTGCTCCGCCCAATGTCCCTAGTGAGTCCCACACGCAGAGTGCCGTGATATCCCAGAGAGGCAGCCCGAGCTCTGGCCTCAGCTTGTTCGACTGCCAAAACGATGTGACGGGCATCTTCAAGGAATGTCTTCCCCGCGAGGGTGAGCGCTACGCCGCGCGATGATCTAAGCAATAGCTTCAGACCAAGGTCGTCTTCCATCTTCCGGATCGTCCGAGACAGTGGAGACTGCTCTATGTGCAAGCGCTTTGCGGCGCGGCCAAAGTGCAATTCTTCTGCCACAGCAATGAAAGCTCTTATGTGACGCAAATTCATACCTCTCCCCTTTCATTCGACATATCAGACGCTGGGCCACCGAAGAATCGAGAGGGCGCCGAATCAACTCATCCATATTTTCCCGATCACTCGGGATTGGGGCGATACGCCGCATGGATTCCTGGTGATATGGTGCTAGAAAAGGAAAGTCCTGACTCAATATCGACTTTCCCTTAGTCGCTGCGAATGGGTATTGTTCGGTGAACGTAGAGGAGGGGAGGACGTTGTAACTAGGCTGGCTTGAGGGCGACGTGTTCATGACGCCAAAGCGGCCTTGCTGTACTTACTTTCTGGACTAGTTAGACATGGCGTCCCGGTGAGGGCCAACAGGTCGAAACAGGCCAGCCGAGCTCGACACTCTCAAGCCAGGCGCCGGCGAAAATCCGCCTCAAGGGCGGTCGAGTATTGCCTTGGATATTTCTCCTTGTGAGGCAAGAGGACGACGGCATTGCTTCAACAGCAGGGTCACGTCGCGGCAGCCCCACCGGAACTGGCGACACCGGCTGCGTGGGCACGTCACGTGAAGCGCTTTACTGGTTCAGATGGATCGCCATGTCGGCGAAGGAGATGCACAAGAATAGGAGCGGCTACCCCCGTCAAACCCCGGACAGAAATGTCGGCTCGTCGCAACATGTTCATCTGGGATTCCATCCCGAAGCCAACGCCGTACCCTGCGCCGATCAGAGTAAGCATCACGCTGAAGCTCGAAGCTTGGTCAACGATCTTGGGTGCCTTTGTCACTTTAAAAATGGCCTGAAGCTGCTGACGGAACCCAGAATCTTCCTCTGGGTGGCACATCACGACTGGATAGCTCAATGCATCATCTAGCCGCACGAACTGTTGCCTCAGTAGGGGGTGGCGAGCAGGCAGAATCAGTGCCAACGGCTCCGCCCACACCGTCGATGAATGCAGGCCACCATCTTCAGTGCTGGAGAAGGAGAAGGCGATATCGAGCAATCCTTCATGCAGGCCACGGAGTTGCTGCGAATAGGGCATCTCGACCAGCCTGATCTCCATGTCCGGCTCTTCTGCACGACAGACAGCCAACAAGGTGGCCATGCGAGGCCCCGCGAGACCATCAGCGATGGCGATGCGTAACGTACTTTTGTAACCATTCGCCGCGGCGCGGGTCGCATTGACGGCGCGATCCACGGCCGCCAATACATAGCGACATTCGGTAAGGAGAGTCTGACCCGCCCAGGTTAGCGTCGTCTGTCGAAAGCTGCGATCAAATAGCTGGATGCCCAATATTTGTTCGAGGTCACGCATGGCGCGTGATAAGGGAGACTGTTCGATACCTAAGCGTCCCGCTGCGCGTCCAAGGTGCAGTTCCTCAGCAACTGCCAAGAAGTATTGCAGCAATCGGAGTTTCATCGTGGCGCTCAGGCTCGTTCCCAGATAGCTCGGTTCAGACTGTCACGCAAACTTTGCCGAAGTGTCGTCCGGCCTGGAGATGACGGAACGCGCTGACTAGATCGGTGAGCATGTACTCCGAATCAATGATGGGTTTGAGCGTTGTCGATTCGATCGCACGAACCATGTCGATCTGGTTCTGGCGGCTTCCGACGATCAAGCCCTGCAATCGCTGTTGTCGTCGCATCAGCAGGCCTGTCGGTAAGTCCCCGCTTGTGCCGGTCAAGGCGCCGATGAGTGCGATGTGACCTCCGATTCGGCACGCTGCAATTGACTGGGCAAGTGTCTCAGGACCGCCTACTTCCACGACGTGGTCGACCCCTCGTCCTCCAGTTAGTTGCAGGACCTTCGTTGACCATGTCGGTTCTCGTCGGTAATTGATAAGATGATCTGCGCCCATCGTGCGGACGCGCTCCAACTTTTCGTCAGACGATGACGTCGCGATTACCTGTGCGCCCATTTGCTTGGCGAACTGCAGAGCAAAGATCGACACGCCTCCTGTCCCGAGGACGAGGACGCTGTCACCGGACTTGATCCTCCCGTCAACGACTAACGCACGCCAAGCGGTTAATCCTGCGGTGGTTAGTGTCGCGGCTTCAGTGTGGCTGTAGCCACGCGGTGCACGAGTGAACCACTGCGCCGGCCGGACCACATACTCTTGTGCGTAGCCGTCTACGCCGTCGCCGGGCGTCGTCTTGAAGTCCGCGACCATTGGGCCACCGTCATTCCAGCCAGGGAAGAAGCACGAGACTACGGAGTCTCCCGTCGCGAACTCGCTGACACCTTCGCCGACTGCCTCTACAGTTCCCGCTCCATCCGACATGGGAACTCGTTTGTCAGCACTGGGCAGTCGGCCAGTGACGACGCCGAGGTCGTGAAAATTCAAGGAACTTGCTTGAATTCGGACGCGGATTTCGCCCGGGCCGGGACGCCCGGGATCCGCAAGATCTACATGTTTGAGATTTTCTAGACCAGCAGGTTGGCACAATACAACGGCCTTCATCGCTCAGACCTTCACGACAATCTTGCCTACTTGCTGGCCTTTTTCCATGTACCTATGGGCGTCGGCGATCTCGTCCAAAGTGAATGTACGGTCAATGCGTGGTCGAAGGTGCCGGCTGTCAAGCTTCGCGAAGACGTACTGAGTTGCGGCCCGCAATGTATCTGGGTCGTTGGTGATGGAGAACATTGAGTAGCCCATCATCTTGAACGGTTTTAGTTGCGCTGCTTGGCCCCACGATTCCAAGACTGGAAATGGCGTTGGCTCAGGCGATAGCGTGCCGTAGACCATGAGTAAGCCGTCCTTCGCTACAACCTTCGCCAGTTCGAGAATCGCTGAGCCAGCGACAGCATCGAAGACGACTTTCGCTCCAGCGCCATTCGTGATCCGCAGAACGTGCTCCGCGATATCTGGCTCCTCGTCCGTAGCAATGACGTGGTCAGCGCCTGCGGCGAGCAGTTCGCTCTTCTTCCCAGCGCCACGGGTGGTGGCGATGACAATGGCTCCTTCTGCCTTTGCAACCTGGATTGCCGCAATGCCGACTGAACTGGTTGCTGCCGTGAGTACGACGTAGTCGCCAGATGCGATGCGGCCGTTATGGATGAGGGCACCGTAAGCAGTGATGAACTGCATCCAGATGCTTGTCCCTTCTTCGAGCGACAGATGGGAGGGATACGCGGCGAGGGAGGGGGCAGGCACGATGGCCACTTCGCCGTAGACGCCATAACGATTGAGCGCGAACGAAGGGACGGTGGAACGGACTGCGCCGTGCAGACTTGGGTCGACGTCAGCACCGACAGCTTCGACAACGCCGGAGGCTTCATAGCCAAGGGTCGAAGGCAGTGTGGGCTGGAGGAAGTATTTACCTTCCCGGAACATGATCTCCGCACGATTCAGCCCAATCGCCTTGACGCGAAGGCGAACTTCACCCGGGCCGGGATTCGGCGTGGGCAGTTCATCGACCCGAAGAACATCTGGTCCTCCGACTTCATGAAACCGTACGATCTTGGCGTGTTCTGACATGGATGTCCTTCGAGAAGATGAGTCGAGACGCCTAGTCTCGATCATCTTGCTGGCTGGATAAATGCGTAGAATCTTTCAACATTTGAACCGGTTGGTATCAAATGGATCGTCTCGATAGCTTCGCGGTGTTCGTTAAGGCAGTGGAACTGGGATCGCTGACCGCTGCAGCTGAAAGTGCGGGAATATCGTCGCAGCTTGCGGGAAGGCATTTGCAGGCGCTGGAGAGTCGCTTGGGTGTTCGATTGCTGACGCGGACCACACGCCGTCAAAGCCTTACCGACTTCGGTCGAGGGTTCTACGAACGAGCCAAGAGCATCTTGGAGGAGGTCGCGGCCGCGGAAAGTCTTGCGGCAGAAGCCAGGGCAGTGCCGACGGGAAAGCTTAGGATCAACGCTCCGGTCAGTTTTGGATCGCACACCCTCGCTCCGCGATTGCCGCTGTACATGAAGGCCTATCCGCAGGTCGAAGTGGACCTCACGCTGAACAACCGGGAGGTAGATCTCGTGAATGAGGGTTTCGATGCGGTCTTCCGCGTGGGGACATTGTCGGACAGTGGCTTGATTGCTCGGCCATTGCGGCCCTATCAGATGGCACTTTGTGCTGCGCCTTCGTATCTGGCATCGCACCCACCCCTGATCACACCTCATGATCTTCAGGCCCACGAGTGTCTGTGCTTCGCGCACACCGAGCTCCGTACCCAATGGTCTTTGCTCGGCCCGCAAGGAAGTGTTGTCGTGCAAGTTACAGGGCGCATGACGGCAGACCATGGCGATCCTATCCTCCAAGCCGCTTTCGCCGGCATGGGCATCCTGATGCAGCCGCTGGACCTGGTCCAATCGGCACTGGCAGACGGACGCCTCGTGCGCGTACTGCCGGCGTATGAAGTGCCCTCGCGGCCCATGCACGTCCTCTATGCTCCGGACAGAAGGGTGACGCCCAAACTGCGGACCTTCCTGGACTTCGCGATTTCTTCATTTGGGACGTCGTCGATGGGGGATGCACTGGATACCGGTGAATACGGTGACTTCTCGGCATGACACTTCCGGGTCGGTTCGGTGGAACTCGGACTGCGGTGACCTGGCCAAGATGTTCCCGCGGGGCAGCGCGATACATTCAATCGCGGCCGGCCTCCAGAATTGCCTCCGCAAGCCGTTTTGGATTTGAGAAGCACATCTCGTGACTGCCAGGGCACTCGACAAGTCGAAAGAGCCCAAGCCTCTCAGACAGCCGAGGGTGCCACGGGAGACTATGCGGCATTGCCGTGTCTTGCAGACAGTTGATGAATGACTTACTGAGTTGCAGTGCTGCAGTGGGCGTTCGCAGTTTGATTTTGTCGGTGAATGTGCGGTAGGGATGTGGGTTCAAGCTTGCGTAAGCGGTACGAGCAACGTCGATGTCGGCGTCGTTAATGAACGCCTCCCGCCAGACTACGAAGGGGAGCGTGACAGCCTGTGCATTTGTTGCCGCGTCCTCCTCAAAAGCTTGCACGCGCTCGGGAGGCACCATGTCGTTAAGTGACTCTCCGTCCAGAGGCACAAAGGCGTTTAGATAGACCAGGCGCGATATTCTGTGCGGGACGCGGTCGGCAATACCTGACACGATCATGCCGCCGTAACTGTGCCCTACTAGCCGCACTTGGTGCAGGTCCCTCTCTTCGATGTACTGAATGGCCGAATCGATGGCGTCGTCGAGACCGACATTTGCGCGGACATCGCTCTCGCGATTCCCGGCAAGCGTGGGACAGTGCACTGTGTGGCCGGCTTTGCGCATCACCTGCGCGACGGATTCCAACTCTGCTCCGGTGTGCCAAGCGCCGTGAATCAAAACATAGGTTTCAGACATTTCATCCTTTCAAGTCGCTTTGGTGGTAGGAAGTAGGGCTACCGCTTCGATCTCGACCTTAAAACCATAGTGAAGTGCACTGATGGGCACCACGGCCCGGGCAGGCTTCCAGCTTCCTATCCATTGGGCATAAAGTTCGTTGAAGCGAGGCCAGTTTGCGACGTCGTCCAGGTAGACGCGTATCTGCACAAGGTCCCGGAGCTCCGCGCCACCTGCTTTGAGGATGGTCGAGACGTTCTCCAACGTCTGTTGGACTTGGTGATCGAAAGGCACTCCGCTCAGCTTTTCGCCTGTGGCCGAGATCGGTAGCTGACCGGAGACAAAGAGCATGCCATTGGCGATAACGGCATGGCTGTAGTGACCACCCGGTGAAGCGACGTTGGCGATGTCTGTGACGGGTCGTGGTAGTTTGTGCGAAGACATGAGGTAGCAAAGCTTTGATGGAGCGAGGACGAGCCTTAGTCCAAGAGGCTTACGAGCGCGGGGAGGGCCTGGAACAGGTCATCCTCCAGGCCATAGTCGGCCACCGAGAAGATCGGCGCCTCCGGATCTTTGTTGATCGCCACGATGACTTTGCTGTCCTTCATGCCGGCCAAGTGCTGGATCGCACCCGAGATGCCGGCAGCGATGTACAGCTGCGGTGCCACGATCTTGCCGGTCTGGCCGACCTGCAGGTCGTTCGGGGCGTAGCCCGCGTCCACGGCCGCGCGGCTCGCGCCGATGGCCGCGCCCAGCTTGTCGGCCAGCGGGGTCATGACTTCGGTGAACTTCTCGGCGCTGCCCAGGGCGCGGCCGCCGGAGACAACGATCTTGGCGGCCGTTAGTTCCGGGCGCTCGCTCTTGGCGATCTCCGAGCCGACGAAGCTGGACTTGTCGCTGGCAGTAACAGCCGACAGGCTTTCCACGGCCGCCGAGCCACCGGTGGCAGCTGCGGCGTCGAAGCCGGTGCCGCGCACGGTGATGACCTTCACGCTGTCCGCGCTCTGCACGGTGGCAATCGCGTTGCCGGCGTAGATAGGGCGCTCGAAGGTGTCGGGGCTGTCAACCTTGGTGATGTCGCTGACCTGGCTCACGCCCAGCTTGGCCGCCAAGCGCGGGGCGACGTTTTTGCCGCTGGCGGTCGCAGGGAACATGATGTGGCTGTAGTTGCCCGCGATGGCCAGCACCTGGGCCGCGACGTTCTCGGCAAGGCCGTGCGCCAGGCCTGCGGCATCGGCGTGCAGAACCTTGGCGACGCCGGTGACCTGGGCGGCCGCCTTGGCCGCTTCGCCTGCGTTGTGGCCGGCCACGAGCACGTGGACGTCGCCGCCGCAGGCGACCGCGGCGGTGATGGTGTTCAGGGTCGCGCTCTTGAGCGAGGCGTTGTCGTGTTCGGCGATGACTAGAGTGGTCATGTTGTTCTCCCTCCCTTCAGATGACCTTGGCTTCGGTCTTGAGCTTTTGCACCAGCGTGGCCACGTCGGGTACCTTGATGCCGGCGCTGCGCTTGGGCGGCTCGCTGACCTTCAGGGTCTTGAGCTTGCAGGCCACGTCCACGCCCAGATCGGCCGGGCTCACGGTGTCCAGCTGCTTCTTCTTGGCCTTCAAGATGTTGGGCAGCGTGACGTAGCGCGGCTCGTTCAGGCGCAGGTCGGTGGTGATCACGGCCGGGGTGGACAGGCTAAGGGTCTCCAGGCCGCCGTCGACTTCACGGGTGACGTTGACCCGCACCTGTCCATCTTGGTCGGCCAGTTCGACCTTGCTGGCGAAGGTGGCCTGCGGCAGATCGCTCAGGGCCGCCAACATTTGGCCAGTCTGGTTAGCGTCGTCGTCGATGGCCTGCTTACCCAGGATGATCAGCCCGGGCTGTTCTTTGTCGACCAGGGCCTTGAGCAGCTTGGCCACGGCCAGGGGCTGCAGTTCTGCATCGGTCTGCACCAGGATCGCGCGGTCGGCGCCGATGGCCATGGCCGTGCGCAGCGTCTCCTGACATTGCTGTACGCCGCAGGAAACGGCGATCACTTCCGTCGTCACGCCCTTTTCCTTGATCCGCACCGCTTCCTCGATCGCGATCTCGTCGAAGGGGTTCATGCTCATTTTCACGTTGGCGATGTCGACGCCGCTGCCGTCGGACTTCACCCGCACCTTCACGTTGTAGTCGACTACGCGTTTAACGGGAACAAGAATTTTCATTAGTCTGCCTTTATGCCTGCTGATTTAATGATGTCGCCATACTCGTTAGAGTTCTTCTTCAGGAATGCGTCGAAGACCTCTTGTGAGCTTCCAACTGCGTCGATTCCCATGGCGTAAAGACGTGCCTTGACTTCTGTCTGGTTGAGAACGCCAGCCACGTCGCGGTTAATTTCTGCAAGTACAGAGGGTGGTGTGCCAGCACGGGCGATCAGGCCAAACCACGAAGTCGAGATGAAGCCGGGCACGCCCCCTTCTGCGAACGTCGGAACGTCAGGAAGCGTCTTTACTCTTGCTTGGCTTGCGGAGGCGATTGCGCGGACCTTGCCGCTCGAAAGAAACTGAATCACCTGTTGTGTGTCACACAACATCGCATCGACTTGGCCGCTCATGAGATCAGAGATGGCAGGAGCTGCGCCCTTGTAGGGAACATGGATCATGTCGATGCCTGTTGCGCGCTTGAAGCGCTCGAACCCGAGGTGCCCAGAGGATCCTGTGCCGAACGATGCATAGGTGCCTCTTCCGTTTTTGGTTTTGGCCCAGGCAATGAACTCCCTGAGATCTCGTGCAGGAATCCCAGAGTTGACAATTAGGATGTGCGGATTGGTCGCAAGCAACGTAACTGGCGCGAAATCCCTGGCGCTGTCATAAGGCAGCTTCGAGAGTAGGTGGGGGTTAATCGTGAAATTTGATGCCGAAACTAGGAGCGTGTGGCCATCTGCAGGGGCGTTGGCAATCATCTGAGTGGCGACCACCGCGCTACCCCCTTGCCGGTTCTCCACAACGGCCGGTGTTCGCCAGACCAATGCCAACTTCTCGGCCAATATGCGAGCCAACGTATCACCGCTGCCTCCCGGAGCGAACGGCGCGACGATTTTGACCGTGCGAGACGAAGGAAAGGTCGGCGACTGAGCATGCGCTACTGCAACACATGTCGCAGATAGGACCAACGCGAAAAAGTATCGAAGGAACCTGAGCATGATGGACTCCGAAAGGGGCGCGTTCTTTCAGCGGCCTGCGCGCGAAAGAAGCTGAAGGGCGTTTCCGCGGTAGACCTTTTCTCGATCCGTTTGCGAAAGTGCGTCTATCACTGGCACCGAGCGTTTCCCTTCGGGATCACCGATGTCGAACGGGTAGTCGGATCCGAAGACCACGCGTTCTGCACCCATGGTTCGGATCGTGAAGCGATTGCTGTCTTCGCTCAGTGCGCAAGTGTCGTAGTACAGGCGATCCAGATAGGCGCTGGGACGCTGGGTGATGTGCTGGCGGAAATAGGGATCTGCCTCCCACCCTGTTGCGTCGTATGCCGAGTCCAGCCTGCCACGGAGAAATACGAGGTCGCCGCCTCCATGTGCCAACACGATTTTGAGTTGCGGGTGACGCTCCAGCAATCCATTGAAGATCATGCGTGTGACTGCGAGCGTCGTCTCGAAGGGCCATCCCACCAACACGTGAACGCCATACATGCCAAAGCGCTCGGAGGTTACAGCCGACGTGGGGTGCAGGAAGACGATCAAGCCAAGTTTCTCGATTAGATCGAACAACGCTTCAAATTCCGGACCGTCAAGTGGACGACCACCTGCAGAACTGGGCATCATTACACCGCGCACGCCGTAGTCGTCTACGGCCCGCTGCAGTTCCTGAACTGCAACTTCAGGTTCGCCCAGAGTCAAGACGGCGAGCATCTCCATGTGACCTTCAGAGTCTGACGCGATGTCGTGGCTTGCCCTGTTCAGTGCACGAACGAGTTCGGTTCCTGCGGCGCCACCTGGCCATGCCAGCATGAACGGCGGAGGTGCGAAGAGTTGCAACTCGACGTGGCGCCGCTTTAGGCTATCAATGCGCTTGGGAAGATCATGGAGATTGGGGTCGATTGAACTCTTGCGATCGTCCCCTTGCCGACGGATCACCCAATGGCCGTCGCCGTCGCGCTCCGCCCGCAGCCCCGCAACTGGCGTGGATGCGAGGTCGTGGATAAAGCGCTCCCCTAGTGCGTGAGCGTGGAGGTCGATGATCATCGGTCGCTCCCAGTCATTCAAGCTGGGCGCCAGACAATTCGATGCGTCGCTTCTGCAACGGTTTGTCTTTGGCAATGAAGCGGGAGAATTCCGCCGGGTTATCGCCGGCCGCCTCGAGCGCGAGTTCGTCAACGTACTTGGTCTTGAATGCCGGATCGTTGACCACCGCCTTTGCCTTCGCCGCAATCGCGCTGACCACATCAGCCGGCGTACCTGGCGGCGCGAAGAGTCCCATGTTCAGGCTTGACTCGATATCCGGGTAGCCACTTTCGGCGAATGTGGGAACAGAGGGCAGCAGCTTGGCCCGTTTTGCTCCCGAGATTGCGAGGGCCTTGAATTTGCCGGCGCGGATATAGGATTCCAACGCGGATGGCACACCGAACGCGGCTTGGACCTGCCCGGCGAGCATGTCCTGAATCACCGGCGCAAGTCCCCGGTACGGCACATGCGTCATCTGCAGTGATTGCGTTTTAGCCACATAGGCCATTGAGAGGTGCGTGATATTGCCCACCCCGGCAGAGCCGTAGTTAATCTTGTTGGGATTGCTACGCGCGTAGGCAATGAACTCCCGGACGTTGGATGCCGGAAAGTCGCTAGGAACGAACAGGACGAGGTTGGCGAAGACCAACCTGGAGACAGGTACCAGGGCGCTAGGGTCGTACGAAAGCTTCTTGTAGAGATACTCGTTCTGGGAGAACGTGGAATCGGTAGCCAATAGGAGCGTGTATCCATCAGCTGGCGAGCGAGCCAGTTCGGATGCCGCGATCATTTCGTTGGCTCCGGGACGGTTGTCCACGACAACGCCCATCTTCCAGTCTTCAGACAGCTTGTTGCCCAAGCCGCGGCCGATGATGTCAACGGGACCTCCTGCCGGATAAGGGACGACGATACGTAGGGGTTTGGTGGGAAAAGGCTCCGCCGCGTGCGAGAGACACGACAGCGCTGCCAGTAGTAGCGCAACGAGTGCGAGAAAAGCCCGGTTCATGAATGCTCCTGAGGGACATGAATCAACGCGAGTTAAGGGGACCTAGCACATCGAAGCGCATCAATTCCCCGCCTGAGTTCCGGCATCGTTCTCAGTCGGACTGTTCGCTATGGCAGCTTGGCAAGCGCCGGCCTCGCATAGGTTCCAACCGAAAACGATTTCGTTTATTGAGCTTATCCGCGGTACAGTTGTTTTAAATATGGGGTTAACCCCTACGTATAAACCCCGGATCTAGTGAGCATTGACGAGTCGTGGCGCCGGAGTTACGATCGAAATCGTTTTCGAATCAGGAGATTTCTATGGGCGAGTCACAGGAAGTGCAGATGATCAGAAGCACGGCGCGGCGCTTTGTGCGCTCGGAGCTGGTGCCACTGGAGGCGGGCATTGATGAAGCCGATGAGGTAGAGCCAGCAGTGTTGGCTCGCCTGCGCGCGCAAGCGTCCCAACTCGGGCTCTACGGCTTCAATCTCCCGGAGGACATTGGGGGCCCGGGCCTGGACACGGACGCAAAGCTCGCCATCTTGGAGGAGATCACTTACACGTCGGTCCCGCTGAGCGAAGTGATCGGCCATTTGCCGCTGTCCATGAAGTTCTTCAATGAAGAGCAGCGACAGCGTGTGATGCCGGGCCTCTTGTCGGGAGAGACCGTCATTACCTACGCACTGACGGAGCCGGACGCAGGTTCTGATCTTTCTGCGGTGCGGACGCGGGCGCAGCGCACGGAGGGAGGGTGGGTGCTGAATGGCAGTAAGCACTTCATCTCCCACGCGGAGACCGCCGACTACATTCTGGTGCTGGCATTGACGGATCCGGATGCGACCCTCAAGAAGCGTCTGACTACCTTCCTCGTCCGGCGTGATAACCCGGGCATTGCCGGCATGACGCGTTACCGAAAGATGGGTTGGCGCGGCTACCACCTGAACGGATTCACGCTGGAGGAATGCTTCGTGGCGGACGCCGATGTTGTAGGGGGCGTTGGCGGCGGGTTCCTGACCATGATCGAATCGATCAACCACGATCGGATCTTCTCCGCCAGCCGCTCTTTAGGTCTTAGTCGGCGTGGCCAGGAAATGGCTTGCCAGTACGCTCTGGAACGCAAGGCATTTGGCACGACGTTGAGCGAACACCAGGCCATTCAGTTCATGCTGGCTGACAACGACGTTGAGATCGAGGCGGCACGGCTGCTGATCCGTCACGCGGCCGAACTCGTTTTCGCCGGCGATCCATCAGGGCGCATCGCCGCGTCGCGCGCCAAACTCTTTGCCAGTGAGATGGGCTGCCGCGTATCGGACCGGGTGCTGCAGATCTTCGGCGGCATGGGTTACATGTGCGAGCTACCGGTAGAGCGCTTCTACCGTGATGCACGAGCCTTTCGCATTGGCGAGGGAACATCGGAGATGCAGCGCATCCAGATTGCCCGTCAGGCGTTGTCGGAGGTGCGAGCATGAGCCTCGATTGGCAATTCGCTGCGCTGCTCGATGGCAACCCGCACCACCGTGCGATCGTGTGCCAGAACTTTGTCGCCACACGTGGCGAGCTACGCGTCGCGTCACTGCGGGCTGCTGCGCAGCTCCATGCCATGGGTTTGAGGCGCGGCGACACCATCTGTGTGTGGTTGCCCGATGGAGGCGCCTGGTTGCAACTTCTTTTTGCCTCTGCGCACTTGGGCGTTCTCATGGTTCCGATCAGCACGAGGCTGCGGCGTGACGAAGCGCGGCATATTGTGGCAACTGCGCAGGCCAAGGCCATCTTTGCTCCGCAACAGTTTCTGAACTTCGATTACACGGGAGCGGCGCGTGCTATTCAAGCCGAGGTTGGCAGCGTTCGAGAAGTCGTAGTGGTAGAGGTCCCGGAGCGCTTCATCGCAGTCGATGACGTCGTGCCCGACGTGCCTGCCACAGGAAGAGCAGATGATCCGCTGTGCACGTTCAGCACATCCGGCACAACCGGCAACCCCAAGCTCGCGGTTCATAGCCAAAGCGGAATCGCCCGCCACGCTGCAAACGTTGCTAGTCGCACGGGCATCGGCAACGAAAGCCTAATGCTATGCGGTCTGTCTCTCTATGGAGTGTTGGGCTTCGTGCAGATGATCGGAGCGCTGGCAGGTGGTGCACCGACTGCCTTCCTGCAGGTGTTCGATGCGACACGCGCAGCGCACGCGATCCGGGAGCACGGGGTGACCCATCTCTTCGGCTCCGATGGCATGTTCGCCCCCATCTGGGATGAACTGGGCCCGACACCCACCACGCTGCAGTGGTGTGGCTTCGCCGAATTTGCGGGTCTTGGACCGGCACTCGTAGAGCGTGCCGAGCTGGGCTGGGGCATTCGCGCTTTTGGCCTTTATGGGGCATCCGAATGCTTTGCTTTGGCCGCGACGGGGCTTCCCAGTGAGGACCAGGAAACGCGACGGCTCCCGGGAGGCTCACCCATTTCTCCCGAGATTGAATTCCGGGTCGTCGACCTCGCATCCGGCAACCCCCTCGCCGACGGCGAGAAGGGCGAGCTGCAGATGCGTGGCTACAACGTGATGCTGGGGTATCTCAACAACCCTGAGGCGACCCGCGCTGCCTTCACAGCCGACGGTTGGTTCCACACGGGCGACCTGGCAGAAAAGCAGGGCGATCGGTTCATCTACCTATCCCGCCTCAAGGACAGCCTGCGGCTCAAGGGCTACCTGGTGGACCCCAGCGAGATCGAGGCCTTTCTCGGCACGCACGGCGCCGTCGCGGACGCGCAGGTCGTGGCGGTCACGCGCACCGGGATCGGTGATGTCGCGGTGGCCTTCGTGCGCACGAACGACGCCGCGGTGCCGGAAGCGGAGCTGCTGCGCTTCTGCAAGGCCGGCATGGCCAACTACAAGGTGCCGCAGCGCATCTTGCGGGTGGACGACTACCCGCGCATGGACGGCCCCAACGGGACCAAGATTCTGAAAAACAAGCTGCGTGAACTCGCCGAAGAGGCGCTGGCGCACACCGAAGGAGAAAAGGTATGAAGCGAGGTGAAGTGCGTTCCGACATCGCCTGGGCCACCCCCAAGAAGGTCGTGATCCATGGGCTGGATCTGTGCGAGCAAATCGTGGGCCATATCGATTTCGGGCAGATGGCCTTCCTGCAGATCTTCGCGCGGCTGCCCAAGGACGACGCCGAACTACGCATGTTCAACGCGATGATGGTCATCCTGGTCGAGCACGGCATCACGCCTTCGACGCTGGCCACGCGCATGACCTACTGCGGTGCTCCGGAGGCCGTGCAGGCCTCGGTGGCGGCGGGGCTGCTGGGCTTGGGCTCGGTCTTCGTCGGGTCGCTGGACAACGCCGCGCGCATGCTGCAGGAAGCTATCCCCGACAAAGCACAGCCCGGCGACATTGGTGCGCTGGCCCAGCGCATCGTGGCTGACCACCGCGCCCGCAAGGAGATCATTCCGGGCGTTGGACATCCGTTCCACAAACCCATCGATCCGCGCACCGAGGCCTTGTTCCGTGTGGCGAAGGAGACGGGGTACTACGGCCCGTACGCCGAGTTGATGACGGCCATCGGAGTAGAGGCCGAGCGCGTGACCGGGCGCGTGCTGCCCGTCAACGTGACGGCCGCCATGGCAGCCGTCGCCTCGCAGATGGGCGTGGCCTGGCAGGTCTGCCGAGGCCTCGCCGTGGCCGCGCGCGCTGTCGGCCTGGTAGGCCATGTGATCGAGGAGATGCGGCGCCCCATGGCCGACGAGCTCTATCTTCGGATCGAGCATGAAGCCAGCCAGCATCTGCTGCCTGCGGAGTGAGCGTGCGACGCGCTATTCCCCAACGCGCCGAGTTCGAACGTTGGTGCAGCGAGAAGCTGCGCAACGCCGACACCGACCAGTTCCGCCACGTCAATAACGCGGCCATGGCTTCGTTGTTCGAGGCGGGCCGCATGGAGCTGTTCGGCGATCCTACGGTCGCGCCGTTGCTCGCTGGAGCGCACCCTGCCGTGGTGCGGCTGGCGATCGATTTCCATCGCGAGCTCTTTTACCCAGGGGAGGTTGCGATCGGTACACGCGTCGCACGCGGTGGAAGCCGCTCTGTGGAGATTGCACAGGGCCTGTTCGATGCGCAGGGCTGCGTTGCCTCCGCAGAAGCGACCTGCGTCTTCCTAGCCTCGGATACCCCCGGGGCCACGACCATCTCCGAAGAACTGCGCCATAGGCTCACCGCCACTGGAGAAGCTGCATGACCGTGCACTATGCCATCGAGGACCGGATCGCGGTCCTGACACTTTCCGACCCGCCGCGGCGAAACGCGCTCTCCCGCGTCATCGTGCGGGACATGCTGTCGCATCTGGACCGTGCGCGCCAGGAGCATGTGTGCGGCGTCGTAATTGCAGCGCAGGGCAAGGTTTTTTGCAGCGGCGCCAACATGGACGATTTGCGCGATGGCTGGATGGATGGCCACGAGGAAGACACCGACCCCGTCCGCATGTTCCAGGCGTTGACCGAGATGCCGGTGCCGGTTTTCGCCGCAGTACAGGGGCCTGCGCTTGGGGGCGGCTTCGAGTTGACGATGAGCTGCGATCTTGTGGTGGCTAGCGAGGCCGCATGGTTCGCCTTGCCGGAGCTGGGCGTCGGGGTGATCCCGAATACGGCGGCGGCGCTTCTTCCGCAGTTGGTTGGCGTGCGCCAAGCGCTGGAGATCATGCTCTCGCGTGACCGCATTGGCGCTGAGCAGGCGCAGGCATTGCGTCTGGTGAACACAATTGTGCCCGCAGGCGAGGAACTGCGTAGCGCCATAGCCTGGGCCGCGAAGATCGCTGGCGGCGCGACGCCGAGCGCGCTGCAGGTCGCCAAGCGCGCGCTCCGCCGCCACCAGCCGATCGACTGGGCGCTGGCGCGCAACTCTCTCCACGAAGTCGACCGAGCCGAGTGGGAAGAGGGCTTGAGCGCCTTCACCGCACGCCGGCCGTTCGACCACCACAAATTCTGGGCCCAAGCCGGAACAACCCTCGGCCGCTGAACGTCCGGCCCCACTCCCGCTCCACGCCATGTCCTCCACCGATCGCTTCCACAGCTACATCCCGCGCGAAGGCCACCGACTGCCGCACGACCCCTTCAACGCCATCATCGGGCCGCGGCCCATCGGCTGGATCTCCAGCCGCTGCCCGAACGGCGTGCTGAACTTGGCACCGTACAGCTTCTTCACGGCACTCAACTACGTGCCACCCCTGATCGGGTTTTCCAGTCTCGGCCGCAAGGACACGATGCGCAACATCGAAGCCACGGGCGAGTTCGTCTGGAACCTGGCCACGCGTCCCTTGGCCGCGGCCATGAACGAAAGCTGCGCCGTCGTGCCCCCCGAGGTGGACGAGTTCCAACTCGCGAAGCTCACGCCCCTGTCCTCCCAAGTCGTCGGGCCGCCGAGGGTCGCGGAAAGTCCCGTATCGATGGAGTGCAAGTGCACCCAGATCACGCCGCTGCTGGGTCTGGACGGCGCACCCTCGCCGAGCTTCCTGGTGGTGGGCGAGGTTGTGGCCGTCCACATCGACCGCAGCTTGCTCAAGGACGGCATCTACGACACGGCGGCCGGCCAGCCCATCCTGCGCGGCGGCGGCCCCGGCGACTACTTTTTCATTGAAGCGGCGCAGCGCTTCTGCATGGTTCGCCCCTGACCGTGCGCCATTTGAAAGGACCATCCATGCGACTTTTCGCCCGTTTTTTCTGTCTGGCGATTGCGTGCGCACCGCTCGCTCTGCCATCGCAGGCTGTGGCGCAGGCCTCGGCCACGACCCGTATTCGCGTTGCGTCGGTCGTCTCGTCGGCCTGGTTGCCGCTGTGGGTCGCCAAGGACAAGGGCATCTTCTCGTCCCACGGACTCGACGTTGAGATCACGACCGTGCAGAACGTCTCTACCGTGGTTGGCGCGCTGGGCCGTCAGTTCGAGGTCTCCGGGTGCACGCCGATCGACATCATCAAGGCCCGGCTGCGAAAGCTGGATATCGTTGGCATTGCGGGCAACACGCAGGAGACTGTGGCCAACCAGCAGATGCGGCTCGTCACACGGGCCGATTGGCCGATTCGTCGCCTCGCAGACCTTAAAGGCCAGGTCGTCGCCACGCCTTCGCTGAACGGCGTGATCCACATCGCCACCTTACATGCGCTGCGCCAGCAGGGCGTGGATCCGAAGGATGTGCGATTTCAAGAGATGGCTTTCGCCAACATGGCGGATCAGTTGGCCGTGGGGCGTGTCGCCGCGGCTGAGATGGTCGAGCCCTTTGCGTCCGCACCGATGAAGTTCGAGGTGACCAGTTTGGGCAACCCCATGCTGTCGGTGGCAGACCCAGTGATCCTCACCTGTTGGATGGCCAACGGTGCGTGGGCCAGAGACAACCGAAAGGCTGTGCTGGCCTGGCGCGCGGCGCTGGAAGAAGCGGCGCAGTTCATCCGCAGCAACGATACGCAGGCCCGTGCCGTGCTGACGAAGTGGACGCGTCTGCCCGACTCGGTGGCGGCCTCGGTCCGTTTGCCAGACTACACGATGCGGCTCGATGACGCGGAGATCGCGACCTGGATCGCCGCATCGTTTTCCGCAGGTGCGATCGACGAGAAGGTCAGTGCCGAAGGTTCGAGCATCCGATGAGCACGGCGCGGTCGACCACGAAGGTGGACGTGGCGTTCCGCTGCGAAGGTGCGGAAGTTGCGTTGGCTGGCGCCAGCGGCAGCAAGTTGGTTCTGCAAGGCATTGACCTGCAGGTCGCGCGGGGCGAGTTTCTTTGCTTGGTGGGTGGCTCGGGCACAGGCAAGACCACGTTGCTGCGCACGTTGGGAGGCTTTTGCGCGCCCACGGGCGGCGCGGTGCTTTACGAAGGCAGGGCGTTCTCAGGCCCGCCAGAGGGTGTTGTGACGGTATTCCAGGACTACGGCAATGCCTTGCTGCCCTGGCGGACCGTACGCGGTAACGTCGCGCTTGGCATCGAGGAGCGAGTCCGGGGCGAAGAGCGCGATCAACGCATCGACGCAGCCCTCACCCTGGTGGGACTCGAGCATGCACAGGCGGAGTACCCGGCCAAGCTATCTGGTGGCATGCAGCAACGACTGCAGATCGCACGGGCGCTGGCCCTGCAACCCAAGGTGCTGCTAATGGACGAGCCGTTCGGCGCATTGGACGCCATGACCAAGGCAAAGCTACAAGACCAACTGCGCGGCATCCAGGCGCGCACTGGCGCAACGGTCGTCTTCATTACGCATGATGTCGACGAGGCCGTCTATCTGGGTGACCGCGTTGTGCTGCTCGCCGGCCCGCCCGGAAGAATCGCTTCGGAAGTTCGCCCAGCGCTGCCACAGGACAGGAACCAGATCAGCACCAAGGAGATGCCCGAGTATCTGCATGCGCGGCATGAATTGCTGGAGCGTCTGCACGGAGCTGTGGCATGAGACGCGGTCGCCAGCTTCTGCCATGGATGCTGCCTGCGACCGTGCTGCTGGTCTGGCAGGGTGCGGCCAGCGTGCATGCCGGGATCGGCGTACTCCCTGCGCCGACGCAGATTCTGCGCGCGCTGTACGACGCCGCGGCCGAGGGACGGCTGGTAGCCGATGGCTCGCACACCCTGATGGCGGCGCTGGCGAGCTGGCTCATTTGTCTTTGGGTGGGAATTCCCTTCGGCATGGCACTCGGTAGCTCGGCCAGGCTGCGGATCGCGCTGCTGCCCCTGGTCGAGCTGCTGCGCCCACTGCCTGCGGTGGCGCTCATTCCCCTGGCAGTGCTGGCGTTCGGCTTCTCGTGGAAAACCGAGGTCGCAGTGACGGTGTTTGCCAGCTTGTGGCCGGTGGTGTTCGCCAGCAAGGCCGGCATCGAGCGGCTGAATCCCAGAGTGTTCGAGGTGGCCGCAACGCTGAACCTTGGCCGCTGGAAGACGCTGCGCAGCGTGATCGCCCCGGCAGCGTTCCGCCAGATCCTCGTGGGGGCCAAGCTCAGCTTCGGCCTGTGTCTGGTCGTCAGTGTGGTCGCGGAGATGGTGGGCAATCCCGCAGGGCTGGGGTGGGGGCTGGTCAGCGCGCAGGAGGCGATGCGGGGCAGCGAAACATTCGCCTATCTCCTGACCATCGGCGTGCTTGGCGTCGCCGCCAACGCCGCGCTGGACCGGGTCGTGCGTCTCATGGCGCCCGGTATGGACCTGGGTCAATGAAAGAAGCGTCCGTGAGCAAGACCTTTCGCATCACCCTGAGCTTGGTCGTTCCGCTGCTGCTGCTGGGCACCTGGGGCGCACTGGGCGATCCATCCTCGCCAGTTGCGCCGCCGCCGCAGACCTGGCTGGCCAGCGCTGCCGCTCTCTGGGCTGCCGGGGATTACCAGGTGGCCGTCGTTGCCACGTTGCAGACCGTACTGTGGACTACCGTGGCTGCGGGCTTAGTCGGCACGGTGGTCGGCGCCGTCCTGGGCGCCAGACCCGCACTCTCCGAGGCGGTGAGCCCCACGCTGGAATTCCTGCGTGCGCTTCCACCTCCCACCCTCGTGCCCGTGGGCATGCTGCTGATCGGCAGCGGGCCCGCGCTGGCAGCCGTCGTGGTGTCGCTGGCAGCCCTGTGGCCTGTCTTGCTCAACGTGCTGCAGGCAGTGCGCGCCATCCATCCCACGCTCATCCACGCAGGTCGCAGCCTGTGCCTCACACGCAGGAGCATGCTGCTGAACATCTATTTGCCAAGCATCGCCCCCGCCGTCGTGACCGGTCTGCGCGTAGCCGCTCCGCTGGCGATCATCGTCACCTTGCTAGTGGAGATGCTGGCCACGCGTCCCGGGGTGGGCAGATTGCTGCTCTCGGCCCAGCGTGACTTCGATGCGCCAGCCGTCCTGGCGTTGTTACTGACCATCGGCCTGCTCGGAGCCGCAGTGAACGCGGCGTTCGCCTGGCTGGAGCATTCCGTGACGACGCCGTCCGCGCGGCGCTAAATCTTTCTTTCAAGTCCCCGACCTTTGCGCTATGCACGTCCGGCAACCCGCACTGCACTGGAACCTACGGATGTCCATTGAATTCGAAATCATCGACCACGCCATCGCCCACATCGTCATCAACCGCCCCGACCGTCACAACGCGCTCGACGTAGAGCACGACCGAGCACTGGCGAGTGCTTGGCAGCGCTACGCAGGCGATCCGCAACTGAAGGTTGCCATCCTCTCCGGCAACGGCGGAAAGGCCTTTTGCACTGGTGCAGACATCGGTGACTACTTGCCTTACCGGCGGGGCATCGCAGCGGGATCGGCACCGACGTCGATCATCAGTTTCGGCGGCCTGACCGGAGCGGATGACGTTGCCAAGCCGACGATCGCTGCCATCGACGGCATCTGCGTCGCCGGCGGGCTAGAGCTGGCACTGGCATGCGACATCCGCGTCGCCGCATCGGGATCGAGCTTTGGATTGCCGGAAGTGCGACTGGGCATTCTTCCCGGCGGAGGCGGAACGCAACGGCTTGCCAAGGTGACCGGGTTGGGCGTCGCGATGCGAATGATCCTGACGGGGGACAGCTTCGATGCCGAGTTCGCGCTGCGCCATGGCCTGGTCACGGAAGTCGTGGCGAAGGAAGCGCTGCAGGAAACGGCGCTGCGGATCGCCAGGCGGATCGCGCAGAACGGTCCGCTCGCTGCCATCGCCGCACGCCGCGCCGTGCTGGACGCCCATGGGTCCGCACTGGCCGAAGGACTGCTGCAGGAGTCGGAGCTGCAACGCACATTGCTGCTCAGCAAAGATTCCCACGAGGGCATCCAGGCGTTCGCAGAGAAGCGGCCTCCTGTCTACACCGGTCGTTGACAAGCGGGCTCGCGCTGGCGGCCTATGCACGAGGGTCGATCTGCCGGCCTGACATGGCGTTCTTCGCCTCCACGGCGTCCATCAGCGCGGCGATCACGCGCTCCGTTTCTTGCTCGAGGAGCCTCAGAAACTCGGTGGCGGCTTTGCCAAGGGCGTGATGCGATGACTGCAGCACGAACAGGTCCAGGACGAGGGGCGGCGTCAGCAGCGGATTGATGGTCAGCTGGGCCTCCTGAACGTCACGAGCGACCATCACGCCGGGCAGGATCGTCATCCAGTCCGAAGTACGAACGAAATCCAGAGTCCCGAACATGCTGTCGAGTTCCAGTCGCCGTTCCACGGCGGCGCCTACCGACGAAAAATAAGCCTCCAGGCGTTCCCTGCGTGCATTGCTTGCATGCGGCACCACTAGCTTGAGGGGCCGGAGCTCGGCCAGTTTGACATTGACGAGCGGCTCCAGCAGGCCGGGTGCTGACACCAAGAACTCGGGTGTCCGCGCGAAAAAGCTTGACCGGGTTCCCTCTTGCCGCCCCTGGGCCGGCACGATGGCGAACGCCACGTCGCCGGACTGCACTTTGCGTGTCAGTTCGCCGCTGAAGCCTTCGACGATGCGCAAGGCCACGTTGGGATGCTCGGCGACGAATCGCGCCAGCACCGATGTCAGTACGGAGCGCGTCATGGTCGGCATCAGGCCGACCACCAGTTCGCCGTCCAGTCCATGTCCGAAATCCTCTGCCACCCGGTCGGCATGCGTCTGGGCCTCGAGCACCTTCACGCAGGCCTCGTAGTACGCATGCCCTGCGGGGGTCGGGACGACGGAGGCTGTGCTGCGCTCGAAGAGTTTGACCCCTAGCCGCTCCTCGATCTTGCGAATCTGCTGGGAGACGCCGGACTGCGTCGCGTGCTCGCGCGCGGCCGCGGCCGTAAACGACCGCTCCTCGAAAACCGCGACGATCAGATGAACGTCGCGCAGGCTGCGCAGGGAGTGGCTCATTCGCTCAGCTTCTGAAGAACAGTCATTCAAGTAATTTGTTGCAGGCGGGCGCGCTCCCTATTCTCGTATCCCATTCGACGCGACCGTTCCGCTGAAGCGGAACGCAGCCGGCGCTCCGTCGAAGAACCGAGTATTTCCTGCGCCGCTTGATAACTCAATGGAGACAAACATGCATGTTCCGGATAGCACATCCGTTGCTGGTCCGCACGCCCTTCGCGGCGTGCGCCCTCAAACCGCAGAGCTGCTGATGTACGCGGCGCTTCTGGTTTCCTACATCCTCAACGCCATGGACCGACAGCTGTTCGCCGTCGTCGCCATCGAGGTCCGCAAGGCAATGGACCTGTCACTGCAGGAGGTAGGCTACGCCTCCACGGTGTTCACGCTCGGGATGGGGCTGGCCGGCCTGCCGACGGCTTACCTGATGTCCCGGCATTCGCGCAGATCTGTTTCCCTCGTCGGTCTTGCGATTTTCTCGCTGGCCACGCTGCTGACTGCGTACGCTCAGAGCTTTCCCCAACTGCTGCTGTGGCGCTTCGTGTCGGGAGTGGGCGAGGCGATGCAGTTCACTGCCATCCTGGCGATCGGCACCACCTATTTCCACCGGCACCGTGCCATGGCCACCGGCGCCCTGAATTTTTGCTTTGGCATCGGCGCGATCATCGGTCCCAATCTCGGCGCGGCGCTGCTCAAGTCGCACGGATGGCAGATGCCCTTCGTGGCGTATGGCTTGGCGGCACTCCCGGTTGGGCTGCTGATCGCGTTTGCAGTCAAGGCCCGCTTCAGTGAGATGGAGATACCCCGCCCACCAAGCGCGTCCAACGGTGGGCAGGCAAGCAGCCGGACCTGGAGTGGCACGACCGTGCTGCTGGGTCTTGCGACGGCGCTGATCGGACTCGTGGTGTACGGCTACCTGGGCCTGTACCCCACCTTCCTGCGCGAAGCGCTTGGCTTTTCGCCCACGCAGGCGGCTTTTGCCGTCAGCTTCTACGGTCTGGGTGCGTTTGCATCGTTGTTGGGCGGCTGGCTGGGCGATCGCTACGACCATGGGAAGCTGCTGATGTGGGGTTGCCTGAGCTCAGGCGCGGCCGGAGTCCTGCTGTTCACCGAACTGGGGGGCTCACTCGCCTTGCATGCGCTGATGTCGTTCATCTTCGGTGTCTCGCTTAGCGCCATCGTCTTCGTCAATCTCGCGGCCAGCATCATCAAGTCGACGCAATCGGCTTACGGCGCTGGCCTATTCGTCGTGTGCCTGTATGTTCCAGCGTCCTTCGCAGGCTATGCGCTTGGCATGCTGCGCAATCTGATGGGATGGAGTTCGGCCGCAACGCTGCAGCTCGGGCTGTTGGCCCTGGTCGCGGCGCTCCTCGCTTTCGCCTCCTCTTCACGCCGCTCCGCGACGGCCGTGCCGCATGCAGCGGCCAACCGATGAGGCGCATGGCCATGGCACGCATTTCCTATCCCACGCCGCAGCAATTGGATCAGTCGGGCGGACTTGTACAGCGCATTGCGCAGGAGCGAGGCGGAAAGCTGTTGAACCTGTACCGCATGCTGTTGCACAGTCCGGCCTTCGCCGAAGGCTGGCGCGCGCTACTGACCGCGGTCCGCCAGGGAGGGGTGCTGCCGGCAGCGTTGCGCGAGCTCGTGATTCTCCGAGTGGCGGTGCTGAATAAGGCGCCCTACGAGTTCGAGACCCACGTCCCTTTCGCCCTGGCGGCTGGTCTGATGCAGATGCAGGTTGCCGCGCTGCGGCAGCATGAATTTGCTCCGAATCTGTTCAATGAGAAGCAAGGCTTGGTGCTGCGCTACGTGGATGCGATGACCACCGAGGTGCAGGTTTCCGAAGCGCTGGTCCTGCAACTGGAAGTGCTCTTCGATGCGCGGGAGCTGGTCGAACTTACGGTCACCGTGGCGGCCTACAACATGGTTTCTCGGTTCCTGGAAGCGCTGGGGGTTGACCATGACTGAGTTCCATGCACCGGTGTCTTCCATGCATGACGGGATCGCAGTGTCATGCTTCGGTAGTCCCGCATCGGAGCCCGCCGTGGTGCTCTGCGGGCCCATTGGCATGCCGCAGCAGGTGTGGCATCCGCAACTGATGTCGCTGAAGGGTGTCCGGCGAGTCGTGTTGCCCGAATACCCGGGGCATGGCCTCAGCAAGATGCCGGCAGGACGAATCACGTTGGACCGGATCGCCGCTGCCTTGGTGGACGCACTCGACGCACTCGCGATCGCCCGCGTGCACCTCGTTGGACTGTCGCTGGGCGGCTGCCTTGGGGTGGTGACCGCACGTCAGCTTGAGGATCGAGCCGCTTCGCTGACAGTCGTCAATGCGCGGCTGCACGCGGACACCGCGATCGCCACGCTTTGGCAGGCCCGCGCGCGGCAGGCCCGCGAGTTGGGCATGAACAGCATGGTCGACGCTGTCCTGCAGCGATGGTTCACACCCTGCTTCCTTGCACGGAAAGGAGCAACCGTCAACGCTGTGACGCGCGGACTGCGGAGCACGCGCGGAGAAGGCTTCGCCGCCTGCTGCGAGATCTTGAGCGAGGTCGCGCTGCGTCCGGCACTTGGCCAGTTGAGTTGCCCCGTGCGCCTCGTGGCAGGGGAAAGCGATGCCGCCGTACCTGCCGACGTTCTGCGCAGCGATGGCGCAGCGACCCCGGGTTCCACGTTCGAACTGATTCCGGGGCCGCACCTGTGCAATCTTGAGGAGCCCGAAGCCTTTAACGCAGCTCTGCGCCGCTGGGTCGCATGACATGGGCGACCCCTTCTGCTTCCATCACCACCGTTTCGGAGATATACCTTGAAACTCGGAATGTTCATGATGCCGGTGCACCCGCTGCACCGCAACACCACCGACACCCTGCAGGAGGACCGGCAGGCCGTAATCCTCGCGGATCATTTGGGCTTCCACGATGTCTTCATCGGCGAGCATCTTACCGATCAGGCCGAGAACATCACCAACTCGCTGTTGTTCCTGGCCACTCTGATCTCGGACACGAAGCAGATCAAGCTCGGCAGCGGCACCTGCAACCTGTCGCACATGCATCCGGTGCTAGTGGCAGCCCATGCCGCGATGTTCGACCATTTGGCCAAGGGCCGCTTCATCTTCGGCATCAGCCCGGGTGCGTTAGTCTCCGATGCCGAAGCACTGGGGATCCTCGACGAAGACCGCAACAAGATGTTCGCCGAGGCGATCGATGTGATCCTTGCGATCTGGGAGCGCGAACCTCCTTACGACATCGCGCTGCCCGGCAACCGTTTCCAGGTGAGCACGCGCACCACCCAGTTCCCCGAAATCGGCATGGGTGTCATGCCCAAGCCATTCCAGCAGCCGCGGCCGGAGATCGTCGGCACAGTGGTCGCCCCCTTTTCTAAAGGTGTTGTTGCGATGGGCGAGCGGGATTTCCACCCGCTGTCAGCGAACTTCCTGCTGCCGCAGTGGCTGCCCAGCCACTGGACCAACTACGCGGAGGGAAAGACCAACGTGGGCCGGGAGGCCGACAGGGCCGATTGGCGCGTGGCCCGCACCGTATTCGTGGCCGACGACAGCGCGACCGCGCGGTCGTACGGACGGGAGCATGCGAACAGCCCCTATCGCTTCTACTACCAGCAGCTGTTCACCAAGCTCAGAAAGGCCGGGCGCCACGAAGTGTTCAAGACGCACCGCGACCAGAGCGACGACGCGCTGACCCTGGACGGCATCCTCGACCAGCTCGTGATCTCGGGCACTGTCAACGAAGTCGTCGACAAGATTCTCTCGCTTCGCGAGCAGGTCGGCGATTTCGGCGAACTTGTGTACGCGGGGTTGGATTGGGTCGATCCCGCTTTGGCGAAGCGGTCAATGCAGCTGCTGGCCGAGCAGGTCATGCCGCGCGTCAACCATGCCCTCGGGGCCTAAAGGAGTAGCGCGCATGCAGGCAGCCGCCAAATCCTTCGACGCTCGCGAGTTGCGCCAGGTGCTGGGCAGTTTCGTCACTGGCGTGACAGTCATCACCACGGTGGATGGGCAGGGCCGTCCCCACGGCCTGACCGCTAACTCTTTCAGTTCTGTCTCGCTGGATCCGCCGCTGGTGCTGTGGAGCCAGTCGAAGACGGCGCCCAGTCACCAGGTGTTCAGCAGCGTCGACCGTTTCGCCGTCAACATCCTCGCGGACGACCAGGTGGCGGTGTCTAACCTATTCGCTCGTGGTGGCGCGGACAAGTTCGCAGGCGTGCCCTTGCAGATGGGCATGGGCGGCGTACCGCTGGTGCAGGGTTGCGCGGCGTATCTGGAGTGCCGCAAGGTGCACAGCTACCCCGGTGGCGACCATGTGGTGTTCGTGGGTGAGGTGGAGCGCATCGAACGCCATCCTGTCGCGCCGCTGGTATTCGGGGGCGGGCGTTATCTCGTCGCGCAACCGCACGACGGGGGGGCCCTTCTCGATGGAAAGGGGCCCAACGTCGCGCAGTTGCAGGCGATCCGGATGGCTACGCGTGCCATGGCCGACCTTTCCGATGCTCTGGACCTCGCCATCGGGCTCGGTATCTGGGGCAACCATGGTCCCACCGTGATCCGCTGGGAAGAGTCCTCCGAACCCATCGGCAAAAACCTACGGACGGGTCTGGTGCTACCGGTGTTGGGTTCGGCCACCGGCCTGGCTTTTGCAGCTTGGCTGCCGCCAGAGATGACGACGCCGTTCATCGACAGCGAACTGGCTGCGACGGGCTTGTTGGGCCCCGACCAAGAGCTACCAGGGCGGCTGGCGCAGATCCGGGCGGAAGGTGTTGCCCGCATCGTCGCCACGGACCGGTTCGCCGACATGTACGGCGGCAGCATCAATGCGGTGAGCGTTCCGGTGTTCGGCACCGATGGCGCGATGGTGCTCGCGCTAACCGCCATCGGTGCTGGCTACAAGCTGGGTTGCCACAGAGACGGCGCCCTGCTGGAACGCCTGCGGGCCTGCGCCGCAGCGCTATCACGGCGCTTGGCGAACCAGGCACCAAGCACGCCGGGCTCGCCCATTTGAAGCGCCTGCATGGCCCGGCTCCGCTGCGCGGCATGAGGCCAACCGAGCTAGCCCAGCCGCGCATTCACAAGCCCTCAGTTGGCCGGCGCCAGGCCGGTCACCGCGCCTTCCATGCGTTTGTCGGCGCCGCCGTAAAGACGGCCCGAAGCAGGGTCGATGAACACACCCTGGGCTGCACCGACGCTACCATCACCCACCTTGTAGCCCAGCGCCGTCATCGCCTCGATGGACGCTGCCGGAAAGCCCGACTCCATCGTGGCATTCGAGGTCACGCCAGTGATCGACAGGCGCGGCGCGTCGATGGCCTCCTGCAGGCTCATGCGGTGGTCAATCATATTTAAGGTGATGCCGAGGACCGAGTTGATGATCGTCGCGCCGCCCACCGCGCCGTACGCCAGTACCGGCTTGCCGTCGGGCGAGAACACCGTCGTCGGAGCCATGCTGCTGCGCGGGCGCTTGTACGGCTGCACGTCGTTGGCACCGACTCCGCCTTGCCAGGGGTGGGCGGTCGGTGCCCAGTTGAAATCTGTGAGCTCGTTGTTCAGCACGAAGCCGAAGTTGCGGAACTCGCCGTTGCCTTGCGGATAGCCGGCCAGCACACCGATGCCGAATCCGGCTTCCACTGTGTTGGTGTAGGTGACGACGTTGCCCCACTTGTCCGCCACGGCGAGATGGGTGGTGCCGCGCTCGATCTGCTCGGGCGCCAGCGCTACACCGAGTTGCGCGCGGGACTGCACGCCTTCGGTTTGGTAAGGCCGGGGATCGCCGCTGGTCGGATCCGGACCCAGCCGGGTGCCGGGCAGGATGGGCTTGCCGCGCTCGACCAGGTAGCGGGCGAGGTGAGCCCGCGCACTGGCATTGGCACGAGGTCGCTATCGCCCATCCAGTCCCGGCGGTCTGCGTAGGCGAGACGGGTGGCGTCCGCCATCGCGTTCAGCGTCTTGGGCGCGCCGAAGCCGTACCCGGCGTCCTTGTCGCCGAGCGGAAAGCGCTCAAGCATGCCGAGGATCTGAAACACGGTCAGGCCGCCCGAGGACGGTGGCGCCATGGACTTCAGCGTCCAGCCCCGGTACTGCGTCTGCACCGGCCGGCGAACGGCGGGCTGGTAGGATTCCAGGTCCGCAAGCGTCATGGTCCCGCCCTTGCCGCGTTCGCCCTTGGCGAAGGTCTGCCCATGCACGATGCCTTGCGCGATGTCGCAGCCTTTCTCAGGCATCATGCGATAGAAGCAGTCCGGGCCGTTCTTAGCGATCAACCTGAACGTCTCTGCCAGTGGGGCGTTCGTCACACGTTCACCCACCGGCACGGCCTGGCCGCCGGGGCAGAAATAGGCTTCGGCCTGTGGGGAGTTGCGCGCGCGCGAGTTGCACGCGTTGCGGGTCCACAGCGGCGTGGCGGCGAATCCATCGGCCGCGAGGTCAATCGCGGGTTGCAGGTTCTTGGCCAGCGTCAGCCGCCCGTACTGTTCCACAGCGAGCGCCGTGCCGCGCACCATGCCGGGCACCCCTACGGCCACGCCTTGCAGGCTGGGATCGTCCATGCCGACGAACATGTCGCGCGTCGCGCCGCCAGGCGCCATCTCGCGCGAGTCGATGGCGAAGGTCTCGCCGTTAGCCAGGTGGATCATCATGAAGCCCCCGCCACCAATGCCCGACATGACCGGTTCGACGACGTTGAGCGCATAGGCGGCGGCTACCGCTGCGTCGATGGCATTGCCGCCTTCTTTGAGGATGCGCAGGCCCGCCTGCGCGGCGTGCGGATTTTGCGCCGCCACCACACCATCGCGGTAGGCCTGGCCCGTCGCCCAGGCACGGGGCACGGTTGGCGCGTCACTGCTGCCGCCTCCGCAGGCAGCGAGCAGCGCGCCCGCGGCAACGGTGAGCGCTAGGACGCGTAGTGGCGGTTTCTCAATGTCGGCATGTCTTTTTTTCATAGAGTCTCGGTTGGTTATGAAGCGATGGATGCGGCACGCTCAGTCATGCGCGACGGACGGTGCGTTCGACGGGCAAGGCGTAGCGTGCAGCGATTCTGGGCATGGCCTACGCGCCTGATAAGGCACCCTGTCATGCATTCGATGCTGAGGGAGATTCATCAATGAGCCTTCCCAACGAACTGTCGGAACTAACCGCTTTTGCCGCGGTCGCAGTTCACCGCAGCTTCCGCAAGGCCGCGCTCGAGCGAGGCACTTCGGCTTCCGCGGTGAGCCATGCCATGCGCAGCCTCGAAAGCAGGGTCGGCGTGCGCCTGATCCATCGCACGACGCGCAAAGTCTCACTGACTGAAGCGGGACAGATGCTGCTTGCGCGCCTGGGACCGGCCCTGGACGACATCCGCGTAGCCGTGGACGAACTGAACGCATGGCGAGAGACCCCGTTCGGTACGGTACGGCTCAACGTGCCGAGCACGATCGCACCGTTCGTGTTGGGCGGCGCTATCGCGGCCGTGCTGAAGGCCAACCCGGCGTTGCGGCTGGAGATCGTGGCGACAGACCGACGCGTTGATATCGTCGAGGAGGGCTTCGATGCCGGCATCCGCTTCGGCGGCCGGCTCCCGCAAGACATGGTGGCAGTGCGCATTCGCTCCCATCTGCGCTTCACCGTCGTGGGGGCACCGGCGTATTTCGCGTGGCGTTCGATGCCGCTGACGCCGCGGGCACTGGCGCAGCATGTCTGCATCCGCTATGCGTTCCCTAGCGGCAACCTGTTGTCCTGGGAATTCCGCAAAGGCAGCGAGACTGTGACGGTCGCCGTCGATGGTCCGCTGACCCTGGACAGCCAAGAGATGATGGTGGATGCAGCGGTGCGTGGGCTTGGGCTGGCCTTATGTCTGGGAGCCGCGCGCCGCCGAGGGCATACGTGTCGTAGCGCTGGTGCCCTGCCTCGAAGATTGGTGCCCGTTCGACGATGACCTGTTCTTGTACTTCCCCAGCCGCCGGCACCGTACAGCAGGCTTGCGCGCGTTGATTGAGGCGTTGAAGGTTTGAGCGACTGGGGCCGCCGGCTTCGTATTGCACGCCTATCAAGGGCTGCGAGGGAAGCGCGTGGCTCCTCCAATGGGAGTCAGCCATGGCACCGAACGGTCGGTGTAGATCTCGATCTGCGGCGCCGCAAGCCCCTTGAGGCTGTCCAGCGTGCCGGCCTTCACCAACACCAACCCAGGCATCAGCTTCACCCGCGTGAGGATCGGGGAGCCACACGTGCGACAAAAGTGTCGGTACGACGTTTGACCACTGTCCCCTCGGTCTTCGAACGCGACCGTTTCCCCTTGCTGGGAGTAGTCCTCGTCACGCACGAAGAGGTTGAACGAGAACAAGCCGCCGCTTTGCTTCTGGCAATGCCTGCAATGGCAGATGGCCGCCGACTGCGGCTCGCCCTTGACGGTGTAGCGCACCGCGCCGCAGAGGCAGCCGCCTTCCCTTGTCTGCATATCGTTTCCTTTGATCATCATCTTGGCGTTGTTATTGGCCACGCGTCGATGCCGTGGTCAGGCAACTTCGGCGACGCGGATCATCTTGCGGTTCAGGAATTCGCCAATGCCCAGCTCAGCCATCTCGCGGCCGAAGCCAGAGTTCTTGACGCCGCCGAAGGGCAGGTAGGGCGAATCGACAAAGCAGGAGTTGATGTAGACCATGCCTGCTTCGATCTGTGCCGCGACTTCCTTGGCATGTGCAAGGTCGGCGTCGAACACGAATGCGCCGAGCCCGTACCTGGTATCGTTGGCCAGACGGATCGCCTCCTTTTCGCTGTCGACCACATAGAAGGACAACACCGGGCCAAAGGCCTCCTGCTGGTAGAGCGGGTTCTCCTCGGCGATGTCGGTAATGATCGTCGGCTCCAGGAAGAAGCCGGGCCGCTCGATCCGCCTGCCGCCATAAACGATGCGTGCACCGGCGGCCTTGGCCTGTTCGATCTGTTGCAGCAGCCCATGCAAGGCCCGTTCGCTGGACAGGGGGCCTAGCACCGTGGTCTCGTCTGCCGGGTCACCGACTGGAAGCGACGCGAACCGCTGCTGCAGTGCCGCCAACATCTGGGCACCTCGCTCCTTGCCGACCACGATGACGCGCTTAATGTTCACGCAACCCTGCCCCGAGTTGAACGTGCGCCCCATCACGCACTGCTCGATGGCATGGTCGAGCGGTGCGCCTTCCAGAATCAAGGCCGGGTCGCTTCCACCGAGTTCCAGGATCACCTTCTTGAGATTGCGCCCGGCACGTTCACCGACCGACGCACCGGCGCGCTCGCTGCCGGTCAGCGCAACGCCGCGCACCCGGAAGTCCTCGATCAGCTTGCCGATCTGCTCGACACTGCAGAACAGGTTCGTGTATACGCCCTCAGGAGCGCCCGCTTCCTCGAACAGCCGTGCAAACGCGAGCGCGCACTGCGGCACGGTTTCGGCGTGCTTCATCAGGACCACGTTGCCGGCGACCAACTGCGGCGCCGCGACCCGTGCCAACTGGTAGTACGGGAAGTTCCACGGCTCGATGGCCAGCACGACGCCGATGGGTTCGGCGACTAGAACTGCGCCGGGCTCGCCAGGCAAGGGTTGCTCGGCCAGCAGGCGTTCGCCGTGCTTTGCGTAGTAGTCCAGTATGTCGGCCACCAGATCGATCTCCATATGGCCGAACCGGGTCACCTTGCCCATCTCGATGGTGGGGTAGGTGGCGTATTCATCGCGTTTGTCGCGCAGGATCTGAGCAGCGCGCGCAACTATGCGGGTGCGCTCGGAGACCGGCCGTAACTTCCAGTCCTCACGGTAGCGTTTGTCAGCGATTGTTAGTGCCGCGAAGACCTCCTCGTCTGTCTGCAATGGGAACTCTTTCAACAGTTCGCCGGTTGCCGGGTTGATTGTTTGGAAGCTCATGGTCTACTCCTTGTCGTCGGGATTTAACGGGGGTGAGGTCCGACACCGAACACGCGAATGCGGCGAGTCGAGTATCGAAAACGATTTCGATCTATGTTAGCTGAGTCGGAAGAAGAGTGCATCGCGTGGGTTTTTGATGCATGATGGAAATCGTTTTCGGGTCGTTGATCTCCATCGCCTGAAGAGGCGTCGATGAAGGAACAGAGTGAACATCCAGGAATTCGCCAAGCACCTCAAGCTGTCGGTGGCAACAGTTTCGAAGGCCATGAACGGCAGGGCTGATGTGAGCAGCGTGACGCGAGAGCGGGTGCTCGAAGCCGCTCAGCGCTTGGGATTCACACCGGATCCAGCGGCGCGCCGCTTGCGCAGGCAGTCGTCGGACACGATCGGCTTCGTTCTGTCCTACCCTCAGAGCTCTTTCGCCCATCCCTTCTTCTTGAACATGCTCACCGGAGTTGATGAGGTGTTCCACGATACGAACTACCAAGTCATCATTGCTTCAGCAAAGAGCTATGAGTCGGAGATTGACGTGTTCAAACGGCTGGTGGAGCGCCACCGGGTGGACGGGATGCTGTTCGGTCGCACTCGGCGCGAGGACGAGCGGATTGCTTACTTGATGAAGTCAGAGGTGCCCTTCGTCGCGTTCGGTCGAAGCGAGACTGCGCAGCCGTTCTCCTTCGTTGACATCGACCACACCCTAGTCGGCCGCGTTGGTTGCTCCCGATTCATCTCACTCGGCCACCGCCGGATCGCCTTGGTCCATGGTCCCGAGCTTTTCATGTTCAGCCACCATGAGCGGATCGGTTATGAGGCGGCGCTACGTGCCGCGGGCATCGCCCTCGATCCGGCGCTGTGCGTCGAGGCGCCCATGACGGAAGAAGGTGGGGTACAGGCAGCTCGCGGTCTTTTTGACCTTGCAGAGCCACCGACCGCGATTGTGTGCGGTCATGATCTGGTCGCGCTTGGAGTAATGCGCGGTATAGCAGAGACGGGTCGAATCGCTGGAAGGGATGTGGGCGTTATTGGCGGCGATGACCATCCTATTGGTCGGTACATTCAGCCTGCTCTGACGACTTTCTCCGCCGAAACCCAGCGCGCGGGGAAACGAATGGCCGAGATGCTGCTAGCGCGGCTCGAAGGTGGCAATGCAGAGGAATTTCAGGAGGTATGGCCGCCAGAGATCGTTCTTCGTGCATCTGACGGTCCGCAGCGTGAGCTACGGCCGTCGGTTGAAAGTCAAGTGGCCGACCTGACTTGATGAGGGCTGTTGCTCAGCTTCGCCGAGGCGGAGGAGAGCCAGTGCCAACAAATTTTTTCTGATCGCTTCAAGGCGGCCAAGCGACTGTTTGTGATGAAAGTGATGAAAGGACCTTGGATGCGGCAAGAATCCGCTCCCGATGATAGCCAGAATGGATCTTCTAAAGCCATCTATCACTGGTATGACCTCACCTGTCCGTTCTGCTACATCGCACAAGCACGGAACCGAATCCTGTTGGACCGCGGACTCGTGCTGGCCGAGCTTCCGTTCCAGGCACATCCGGAAATTCCGATTGAGGGGTTGGCGATGCAACCCCGTTCTGGACCCATGTACGTCATGCTGGAGCGGGAAGCAGCTCTAGCAGGATTGCCGATAAATTGGCCAAACCGTCTGCCCAATTCCCGTCGAGCTCTTGCCGCGGCAGAGTGGACACGACTCAACGCCCCGGAAAAATTTCGCACCTACCAGCGTGAACTGTTCAGCGCACACTTTGCCCTTCATGAAGATCTAGGCAGCGACGCCGTTATTCTCCGTGTCGCTGATGGGGTAGGGGTTAATGCGACTTCTCTGGAGGCCGCATTGCATGCGCAGGCTAGCTTCGACTCAGTCGATGAGGGTGAGGCAGCGGGGCGGCGGGCGGGAGTCGCCGGAACTCCTGCTTGGTCAATTGGTGGTCGTCTAATTTCCGGGCTTCAACCGAGAGAGTTGTTCGAGCGCATTGCGACCGGTCATTGATATCGCGCCCAACAGCTGCCGTTGAGGGATATCAACGAGGCTTTGGCTTCGATGCCTTCTGCCGGAGGGAGAGCGGACGGGTGTCGAGATTCGGGATTGGATGATCACTCGACGAAAGCTTAGCGCGTCTACGGACCTCGCATTCAAATTCATGAGCAACCCCGCGAGCATCCTTTTCACCGCGCAAAGCCCTGAGCCTCCAAGCGCGAGCGTGCGTCATCAATTCCTCGTCAGGCAGTTCATTGAGTTTCATTGCAAATTTGATCTGTCCTTTGGGACGGAATGCAGCCCGTCTGGGCTTGATTAAATGCCGGCGCGTTCCCAAACTACATGGTGATGCTGCGCGCTGTTTCCCTAGCTGCAGTAGTCAGCCCAATCCTTCATCATGCGACGCCGACGCCGACGTTCGACCATGTCCGTGCGACGATAGGCGCGTTCCACTGCGCTGCCGACGTCGTGAGCGAGTGCCAGTTCCGCCATGTCGCGGTCGAAGCCCTTTTCTGCGGTCCAGTCGCGAAACGTCGAGCGAAAGCCGTGAACCACGGCCACTCGGCCTGACTTGGGATCCAGCCAACCTTCGCGTTCAGCTTTCGTCTCAGCCTCGTGCATGTCCCGAACTGCTTTTGTGAGAGCCATGTCGGAAAGTTGGCCGCCTCGCGCAGCAGGGAAGAGGTAGTCGGGCGTGTTGCCGGGAGAACCGATCCGAGGCTTGACACGCGGCAATGCTTGAAGAAGCCTTACGCAGCTATCGGAAAGGGTTACGATGTGCTCACGGCCCTCCTTCATGCGTCCCGCTGGAATAGTCCAAAGCTTTGCAGCGATGTCGATCTCATGCCAAGTGGCCCCGCGCACTTCGCCAGACCGTGCCGCTGTCAGGATACTGAATTCCAAGGCGCGATGTGATATCCCCCGATGCTTGCGAAGCGGCCGCCGCCCGGACTTTCTCCATCAGCCCTTCGCTGACGATGATCCAGTCCTTCGACGCCCACACCGCTAGCGCGTTGACTTTCGGTGATTTGCTGATCGCGGCGCAGAGGCGTTCAGGGTGCGATGCGTACATGTCGCGACCGAAACCGACAACCCAATCCACCACGTCGCAAGTAGCGCTGACGAACGTTGACGCGTCTGGCGGGCTGAGTTGGTCGGTGCCGAGATGCTTCGCGAGCGTCGACCTCAAGACCCCATCGTTCTGCGCCATCGTGAAGCTGTCGGCGAATGCGTGCTTGGGCTTGTTCATTGTTCAGAAATCTGGCTGGAGCTGGCTTGCGAAGTGTCGCGCCTAGCAGGTTGCCATGCGTCGCGTTTGCTGCGACGCGTGGTCGCGCCAAAGGCGACATCAAGCTGTTACTTAAATCTTAGAGTTGCTGGCGGTGTGCCCGCGCGCCGCACAGCATGAAGGAGAGGCCTCCGGGCACGTTGGCAGATGGCTTTGGCGCTGCGTCGCGGGCGTTGGCTACTGCGAACGGTCTGCGCCGGCGCTGCGCGGCCATCGGCCTGCATCTCCCCAATGTAGAAGACGACGGCCGGGCGAAAAGTGTACAAAATGATACGTTTGAGGGTGTTTTCCGGGATGGAGCGATCGCATAGGGTTCTTGCTGGCGTGCATGAAAAAGGCGAGTTGGTGAATAGATTATCAGAAAAATGAAAGAAAAATCGGAGATATCGCATATGATCGAGCCTACTGAGATTATTAACAGACGTAGGCTCTTCCGAATGCAACACTTCCCTATCGTGCTGGCGCTCGTGCGATCAGCCATGCGCGATGCCAATCCAGCGGTCTTGCAGCACGCCGAGCGCTTGCGCGAGGCTTTGGCTGAAGGCGGCGCCGCCGAGGAGGCGGATGCCCTGCGTTTGGCGGTGGAAGGCAGCAGAAAGCCCAACTCGGCCAAGTTGTCGCCGGCTCGCGTCGTACTCTCCCGTGCGGTCTCGACGGGTGAAATGCTGACGGGTAACACGCCGGTCCCGGTGGACAAAGAGACAAGCGCACCGCTTGCCGAGGTCTGGACCGTGGACAAGCTGGAGGGGCTTGACGCCCCTCTCTTCGACGACCGGCTTCGGCGCGCCGTGGGCCACTTGGTAGAGCAGTGGGTTGGCGCCGATCAACTGCAATTGGCCGGTATCAAGGTCCCCCGCAGCGCGCTTTTCTTTGGCGCTCCAGGCACGGGGAAGACGCGTCTGGCGCTGTCGATCGCGCAGACGCTCGGTCTGCCCGTTGTCTTGGCGAGGCTGGACGGTCTCACCAGCTCCTTTTTGGGTACCACGGCGCGCAATGTCAGGGCGCTGTTTGACTTTGCCAACCGGTATAGGTGCTTGCTGCTGTTGGATGAGTTTGACGGCATCGCCAAGCTGCGCGATGACCCCCAGGAGCTGGGTGAGGTCAAGCGCGTGGTCAATGCAGTGCTGCAGGCCATGGACGGACGGGCAGCCGTTGGCTTGACCATCGCACTGACCAACCACGAGAGTCTGCTGGACCCGGCGGTATGGCGACGCTTTGACGCGCGCATTCACATCACGCTGCCTGATGCGGCAACCCGCGCGGCCATTCTTGACCGCAACCTCGCTGGGTTCTCCATTGCCGCGGCTTCGGTCAAGGTGCTCTCCTGGATGACCGAGGGTTTCAGCGGCTCCGATCTGGAAACGCTTTGCGACTTCATCAAGCGGCATCTGACGTTGAACGCTGCCGACAGCCCTTCTGTGCTCGACGCGGTGGAGTTGTTCCTGGACCTGTCCGCCACCCTCACTCGCTCCGCGCCAGTGGAAGCATTGCTCAAGGGACGTCAGTTCTGGGTGCAGGAAGCGCTCAGCAATCGCGACGTCAAGATCATCCAGAGCGATATCGCAGGGATGATGGGCAGTACGCAGTCAAAAGTCAGCCGCCTTGCGCGGTCTGAGAAGGTCGCTTAGGCGCACCCATGGCCCACAACCCCGTTCAGGTCGTCCTCAATACCGACCAGTACATGAAGCAGCCCGAAGGGGGCGGGGGCGGCTCTGCGAAGGACTTCTTCGAAGGGCGCGACGGCGACTTTCTCAAGCACCGGGATAAGTTGCTGAGCCAGTTCAAAGCAGTTCGCGAAACCCTCCAGCCCATGAAGGCACCTGTGGGTTTCATGATGGTGAAGATGCAGGCTGCCGCGCTGGCCAAGTCGCATCGACCCATGGATGCCATCTTCAAGGCATCCCAATTCCCGCTGGTGGGCACCGGCGGCTTGGGCGAACTGTTCTTCGAGGTCACGCCCGAGGCGTTGCCCGCGGCCGAGGCGGTCGTGCAGCGCGCGGAAGCGAAGGTCACCAAGCGCAATAGCAAAGATGAGCTCGTTCCCAGCTCCGCCAGGTCGGAGGTCGGCGCCATCGAGTCCGTGTCGTTGCAGCGAGCTACGGACAAGCGTAGATTCACGGTCGATCAGGCCGTTGCCTACTTCAACGAGCGCCCTGCAGGCCGTTACCTGGCTGTTGAATTGTTCATCCATGAGAGCTCGCTCGGCAAGGAGCCCAACGAGCGACCTCAGGCAAAACGTGCCCTGCGCGAGTTCCGAGCACGCCTCGCGGACCTGTCATCCGACGTGAAAGCCTGGAACTCGGGCGATGAATGGAAGAGCGTGCACCTGACCGTGCTGCAGTTCCCGGCGGAGTTGCCGTCGACCAAAGAGCTTCAGCAGACATTGGCCGTAGTGGTGGACTTCCTGGACGGCTCGCCTCTGGTACGACGTTATTCGCTTGGGCCGGTGCTGATGCAGACCGCTACCGGTCAAAGTGCGCCACACAAGACCGCCGCAGCTATTCCGGCTCCGTTGCCTAACCATGACTATCCGATTGTGGGGATCGTGGACGGCGGGGTGACACGCACGGGTCCGCTCGCTGCCTGGAGTGCGGGTTCGATCAAGTACATGAGTCAGGCGGACTCCGACCGTGAGCATGGCAGCTTCATTGCGGGCCTACTCGTCAACGGGCACAACTTCAACCCCGACCAACCGGGCGAGACCGAGCCTTGCAGGTTCTACGACTACGACTTGCACTGCGAGGACGGCGCCAAGTTCAAGGCGAACTTCAGCGGCGGCTTCGTTGACATGATGCGCCAGCTGGACGCTCAGCTGGTCTCCAAACCTGCTGGCATGCGCGTCATCAATCTGAGCCTGAACCCGGAGGTCCATGCCGATCTCAACGGCTACAGCTACATGGCCGCAATCCTGGACGAACTTGCCGACAAGCACGACGTGATCTTCGTGGTATCGGCGGGCAACCTGGAAGGCACGCTCGTGCGCTCCCGCTGGCCAGCGGGAGCCACGCCAGCGCTCCAGCAGATCGCCACGTACCCGCACTTCGGTGCGGACCGCGTGTTCGTTCCCGGGGAGACGGCGCGCAATTTCACCGTTGGCGCTTTCGAGCTGTTCGACGACGGAAAGACCCGTCCCGCCATGTACACCCGCCGCGGGCCAGCCACTTCGGCTGGCATCAAGCCAGACTTCGCACACATTGGCGGCTGTGAGGCAAGTCGTCGCCCGCTGGTGTCGTCGGACACGAGCGGCGGCAGCCGCACGTGGCAAGGGACCAGCTTCGCCGCACCCTTGGTCGCGAAGTCTCTAGCCGTCCTGAATCACCGAATCCAGGGCCCAAAGCAGCGCGAGCTGCTGATGGGCTTGATGTACCACTTCGCGCAGATGCCGGCGCTGCTGAACGACCGGCTTCTGAAAGACGTGTCTAAGGACTTCGCCGGCTTCGGCATGCCGGCCAACGTGGACGCCATGCTGAGCAGCGACGATCATGCGATCACGCTGGTGTTCTCTGACACGCTGCCGCCCGGCTTAGAGTTGTCGTTCGATTTCACCTGGCCGCAAGCGCTGTTCGATCAGGTCTCCGGGACGCGGCGGGGCGATGTGGCACTCACCATCGCGTATTCTCCGCCGCTCGATAGCCAGCACCAGGCCGAATTCGCACGGGTCAACTTGGACGCCTATTTGCGTCAGGAGACCATCGACGAGGAGGGCGAAGTCAAATACAAGGGACGGCTTAAATCGGAGCATGCCGGGACGCTGGAGAAGAACCAGATCACTCACGGGGCGAAGTGGTGGCCGGTCAAGCACTACCGCAAGAGCTTCAAGAAACTCGGCGGCACGGCGAACTGGCGGCTGGTCGTGGACTCGTTGACCCGCGCGGGCGTGGTCTATCCCGCAGCCGGCGTGAAGTTCGCGGTGATCCTCACGATTTCGGATCCGAAAGGCAAGGCGCCGGTGTTTGCCAGCACTCGGCAAGGATTGATCAGCAGCGGCATCCAACTGCGAGATGTCAGAACAACAACACGGGTGAGGGCACGATGACCGCATTTCGGCTTGACGCGAGCGCGGGGCCCGGGACACACGTTTTCATCGTGGGAGTGGGAACGTACCCGCATCTCAAAGGGGGTGACGGCAAGCCCACGCCGCAGCCCATGGGCATGGGACAGCTGACTTCTCCGCCTCTGTCCGCGCTCAAGATGCTTGAATGGGTGGACAAGGATCTGAACAATCCCCTGGCCCCCTTGAAGTCGATCGAGGTGCTAGTGTCCCAGCCCGCGCCTGCGAGCTACACGGACAAGGGTGGCGTGTCCGCGGTGATCGACGGCGCAACACTCGCGCATTTTGTGCAAAGTGCGCAGGCCTGGTTCGACCGCGCGAGCAGTGATCCCGACAACGTCGCCATCTTCTACTTCTGCGGTCACGGTCTTGGTGACGGGCTCAACAGCCAGTTGCTGCTGTCTGACTACGGCAGTGAAAACAAGCCGTTGCGCCACGCGATCAACTTCTCGGCGTTCCGGCTTTCGATGGGCGCCTGCAAAGCGACAAAGCAACTGTTTCTGCTGGACGCTTGCCGCGTGGTGGACCCGACGATGCTGCTCGACCCGTTCAACCTGGGCGATTCCGGCCTGGCACCCGGCAACGTGACCAGGCTGCCGACCAACATCGCGAACCCTGTCATCTATTCAGCCAAGGCGGGCGAACAAGCATTTGGTCCTCCAGGCGGCATCAGCTACTTCACTGAAGCGCTGCTGCATGGACTCAGCCGCTGCGGCGTCTACCTTTCAAAGGGCAAGAAGTGGGCGGTGTCGCCCAATCAGCTGCAGATCGCGATCGCGGGGCTGCTGGACGACTACAGCGGCAAACCGCATTGCCCTGTGGACGGCCTCGTGGGCACCGGCTTTGAGATCCACTTTCTCGACGGAAAGCTACCGGAAGTGGTGGTGAGTGTGAGCCTCAAACCGGCGACCGGCAACGCCGAAGCGAAGATCAAGGCGACCTGCTCAGGCGTTGACCACGTCAGGGCGAACCAGGATCATCCGTGGCGCACGTTCCTGCCTTTCGGGCCATGCTTGGTCAACGCGGAGTTCGCTGCACCACCCAAGTACTCGGCGGCGCCGGTGCAGTTATATCTGCAGCCGCCTTGGCAGGAAGTCGAACTGGAGCTCGTATGACGCCCACCATCAAGTTCGAAGCATTGACAGACACAGCGCTGCCGCTTTCGCGGGAATTGCTGTGCACGGTGTGGCCATTGGATTCGCATAGTGAGGAGTCGTCGGGCGCGGAGCCGATCGTCGAGAGCCATCCGATCCTGGTGGGCAGCGCCAATCCGCTACCGGAGGAGTCGGAAGTCAGTTTGCCGACTCCCGGAAACTACCTGGTCGATCTGAAGTTTCCTAACGGGCGCAGGACTCGCCGAGCGGTCACGGTATCCCTCGATGAGCCCTACCGCTTCCTTGTCGAGGAGAGCCGCTACGCCACCAGCAGTCCTCGGAACGCTTCGGCTCCTCCTGCGTCCTTCTTCAAGGAAGCGCCGCGCGTGATGTTGTCCGCCGCGAGATCGATCTTCACGCATTCCGAGCTTGAAGTTCGGATGAGTGCAATCCAATCGCCGCCCGGGGTTGGAAGCCTGCGTACGCTGCGGGGATTTCTCAAGGATCTGGAAGCTGAAAGCAGTGATGCGGTTCTGATCTATAGGGAGCGCGCGGCCGATCTCGCACACACCATGGAGATCGATTCGACGCCTGCCAATGTCGACTCCGAATTCCAGAGCGCCACCCACCGACGGGCCTGGTTGCTCATCAATGGTCAGGGCAGGGACGCGACGGTGGTTCCGTTCCCGAATGGATGGACTTCTGGAAGCGGCAAGGGCGCGTTTCTACTTGCCGTCCAACGCAAGGCCACAACTGGCGAAGAGGCCACCAAGTGGTCTGTCAGCCTGCAAATGCGCGACCCGTCGTATGGATCGCTGTTGGACTACCTCACGCGACGTGACTTCCAGGGCAGCAGCGCCGTGTCCCAAACCATTCGCACCACTGCGTTGGCGGCGCTGTATGAAAAGCAGATGAACCCCTACGCGGCCGCAGCGGGAGCGTACATGCTGGCCATGACGGATGAGGACGCACATGCCGAGCAAGGGCATTGGATGGGCAACCTCACCGAGCGCTTTTCTTGGCTACCGGACGGCCCTATCGCGCAGGGGTACCGGCTGTTGCGTCGAACGGAGAAGGGCACGAGCGAGTTCAATCAGGCTCGGTCTCTGATGCTCAAGGCGGTCGAACGCGGGCTGCCGTACTTCACGATCGGGCTCACGTTGCTGACAGAAGCGCTTGGTTTCATCTCCTTAGCCAGCCCTGACGACGCAGAGGCGAAGCGCAGTCACGCTGCAGCGATGTCGGCGCAGATTGCGTGCGTACGCAACGAGGCGTTCTGCACGCTGCAGACCTCGCGTTACTACCGGTTGCCGCAAGGGCCGGAGGATCGAGCGTAGATTTAGTGAGGAGGGAGCGATGTTCACAGTCACAGCATTACCGGCAAGCTTTGGCGACTGCCTCTGGATCGAATATGGCAACAAGGCAGCGCCCAACGTCATCCTGATTGATGCTGGGCCGTCAGCGCCCAAACCACTCAAGGACCGACTGGAAGCGCTCCAGGCTCGCGGCGGATCCCTTGAGCTCGTGGTTGTCACGCACGTCGACGCAGATCACATCGCGGGAATGCTCACGCTCTTGCAAAACGACTTCTACGGCGTGCCCGTCCGGGACTTCTGGTTCAACGGCTTCCGACACCTGCCTGGCGAGGTCTATGGGGAGAAGCAGGGAGAGCGTCTGACCGGATTGATCCTGGAGAAGGGGATCTCATGGAATGTTGGTTTCCAAAACGGCGCGATCATGGTGGACGACGAAGCGGGTAGCTATCCGGAGATCCCTTTGCCAGGCGGCGCGACCATCACACTGCTGTCGCCCGACGCCGCGCAGCTGTCAAAGCTGAAGAAGAGTTGGATCAAGGTTTGTGGCGAAGCCGATCTGTACGCCGACATTGCGCCGGTGGCCGGCTATTTCGGCGAAGACGAAGCCTTTGGCCAGGGTCTTCCGGATGTCGATGCTCTTGCGGACACGAAATTCACCGAAGACGACACAACTGCCAATGGCAGCAGTATTGCCTTCGCGCTGACGTACCGCGGCAAGCGGGTTCTGTGCGGGGCTGACGCCTATCCGTCGCGCCTGCTGAAATCGCTGACCGCACTGCACGGCGACGGCCCCTTCGCCTTCGATGTGGTGAAGCTGCCTCATCACGGCAGCGCCAACAACGTGTCCATCGAATTTGTGTCGGCGTTGGCGAGCCCGAACTTTGTCTTCAGCACCAATGGCGCCCGATTCAAGCATCCCTCGCGCCCGGCCGTCGCGCGTGTGGTGCGCCATGGCGACAACCCGAATCTAGTTTTCAACTACAGGTCCGAGTTCAACGAGATCTGGGACGACGTCCTCGTGCAGAACAACTTCCCCTACACGGTGGAATATGGCGACGACGAAGGGGTGACGCTCGTCCTGGCATGAGGATGGCCGCGCCGGGTGGCTGGCGACCGGCAGACTCGGGTGCGTCGATGTTTGACAGGGAAGGAAGAAGATGAAGAAGCTCGGTGTTTTTGTCCTCATTCAGGCGTGCTTGGCGGCGGCTGGCGCAGCATCCGCGCAGCCGGTTAGAGTTGCCAGTTGGAATCTTGGCTGGCATGTCTCGCAAGCGGAGGTTCCGAACTGGATCGCGCGCTGTGGTCGCTCCTTCGTGAAAGATGCGGGAGATGGTGTCTGGAAGCCAGTGCCATCGGGTACGAAGGGATCGACTGTTGGCTGGTACATCAAGGAGTCGCGCGCCAAGCTGGAAGGGGTTGACCCTATCCGTCATGCCGCCCTGCGGGGTCTACCAGACGCCGGCGCGCGTTAACGTGCCTGTTACCGCGGCGTCCTTCGCCCTTCGCTCGCGGCAGCTGGCTGGCTTCATCCGCGACACGGTCAAGCCGGATGTCATTGCTTTTCAGGAGGTGTCCGGCACTGCGGCTGTCAATGAAGCGCTCGGACCGATGGCGAGCGAGTTTCAGACCTGTTCCTTCGATGGTCAGTACAAGGTCCAGCGACTGGCCTTTGCCTGGCGGAAGTCCGTCGCCGAAGTCGTCGAGCCCTGCAGGCCGATCGAAGCCATCTCGCTTCCCGCCCTGGCAGAAGTCGATCGCGTGCGGCCTGGCTATCAGGTCGGGCTGAGAATCCGGGGCAAGCTGGTGCGCTTTCTCAATCTCCATCTGAAGTCCAGCTGCGTCTCTCCGCTCGATGGCGGGCAGCTGGATTCGACGGATGCGAGGGCCGAAGCTTGCGCGATTCTGCAACAGCAGGTGCGGCCGCTGGAGGCTGCAATAGAACAGCTGGCCCCTGGCGCGGACCACTTCGTGGTGCTGGGCGACTTCAACCGCAATATCTAGCATGAACAGCACCAGGTTGCCGGCGCGCGGGCCGTGCGCTCGGACGGCAGCGTTGATTTGAAGACACAGATGGCCGATGGCGTGAGAACGCAGAATTTGCTGCTGGAGGTCAACGATGGCGAGCCCAGTGCCAGCCAGCTGGCACTGCTTCCGCTGGCGTGTAGCGGTGCTGCGCTGGATGCGATTTGCCAAGCTTCCAAGACGCGAAAGCTGACACAGCCCGAATCCCGAACCGTGGCAAGCGACACGGGTCTGGGTTGCCGCAACGGCGTCGGGCTGGATCACATGCTGGTGTCGAAGGGGCTCGAGCCGAGGGTCAAAGAGGTCGTGAAGTTGTCGATTGGGCGGATGGGTCGGAGCATGGAGCCACGCCCCGACAAGCCCGAGCCGCTTCTTGCGATCTCGGACCACTGTCCGATCGTTGCGACCGTCGAAATGCAGTAATCGAGAGGAGCTCCCATGTTCAACCTCCAGCCGCTCGCCAAGCATCCGCTGAGCGACAACTCGCCAGAGATCGACAAGGAGGTCTACGAAGCGACGTGGGCCCTGTTCGCCGCCATCGGCCAATATTGGGGAACGATTGCTGACGCCACGCCGCACCGCACACAGGTGCTGAACTTCATGCTCAATCGCATCAAGCTCAACCCCTTGTACCTGGGCTACTACGCAACGGCCCGCGAGGTGCTGGCCCGGATGCAAGCCGAACATCGCGACGCCGCCTACGAGATGCTTTTCACCGACAAGGCAGCGGCCTCCGAGGATCCGCCGGTCAGCCCTCTTGCGGTTGTTCGACAGCGCGTGTCCAACGAACTGGTTTCGCTGCATCTGGCCGTAGGCGGCTTCAAGGCCTTCGGGGCTGTCAACTACTGCGGCTACATCGCGGGCCCTAATTTGCCCGGGGAACAGCCGCCGTACCGCACCGGAGCCATCACATGAGCGAGGTCGATACGCTGCTTATTGGATCCGGGGTCGCCGCCGCAGCGATTGCAAAGCGCCTGCTCGCGATTAACCCGGCAGCGTCGATTCTGATGCTGGAGGCTGGGCAGCGGGTGAAGATGCAGGATGCCGCTATCTGGCAGGAGTACGTCGTCTCGAACAAACTGCCCTATACCAAGTACTACGACCGCATCTTTCCCGAGAAGGATGTGCCCGGCGAGAACGTCAGCGCGGGCAGAACAAACGTCAATCTTGATGGAGCGCGCGTCTTTACCTATGGGGGCTCGACGATCCATTGGGGCGGGTGGTCGTTCCGGCTGAAACCCGAGGACTTCGAACTCCGCAAGCGCGCCGGCCGTGCCATCGACTGGCCGTTTACTTATGCACAGTTGGAGATGTACTACGGCCAGGCCGAACACTACCTCGGGGTGTCGGGCGACTCCGCCGATCCCACGGTGCCACGATCAACGGGGTATCCCTTTCCCGCTTTCCCGTACACACTGGAAGATCAGCCGTTGGCGAAGGCGCTCAACGCGCTGAATCTGAGCCACGCGCATCTGCCCATTGCTCGCCGCGGCGTCAGCGAGCAGGCGTCTAGCCACGCACCCTGCCAAACGACGGGCACGTGCAAGTACTGCCCCTTTGGCGCCCGCTATTCGGCCAACAACTACCTGGACGACATGCTGCAGTGGGGCAGCTATCCGAACCTTGCGATACAGCTGGGAGCCGTGGTGCAGCAGATCCTGATGGAGGATCGCAAGACCGTTGCCGGCGTCGAGTACATGGATTCGGCCGACGGGAAGGTCAAGACCATCAAAGCAAACCGGGTGATCGTCGCGGCTGGCGCGATCGAGTCGGCCAAGTTGCTCAAGAGATCTCGCAGCGCGCATTGGCAGCGCGGCATTGGCAATGACAAGGACCTGGTGGGGCGCAACATCGTGACCCATCCCTACTTCGTCTTTCAGGGGAAACAGAAGTCGGCCAACGCGGACAGGCTGCAGCCGGAGATGAACTTTCCGACACTGGTGTCTCGGCACTTCGACAGCGAGGCGGAGCAGCGTGAGGGCAAGTACGTTCTCGTGAATCCGCCTGGTTCTCCGAAAGTTGACCTCAACAGACTGATGCGCCAGGGCAAGACGCGCAACGAGGTCGATCAAGCAGTTGCTGCGCCGGGGCTCTTCGAGATCCACGGCATGGTCGAGGTATTCAGCGACCGAAACAACTACGTCGACGACCATCCCATACCGAATTTCATTGGCGTGCCGCAGACCGTCGTCGACTTTACCCAGGATGCGGGGTTCGAACTGCGGATGCAAGGCATCCAGGCACAAGTCCAGCAGATCTTCGAGACGATGGATACCCAGCTGCTTGGCAAACCCAGCATCTCGTGGCGCGCAGACCATGCGGCCTGCACCGTGCGCATGAGCCACGATCCGGAGGAGGGCGTCACCGATCCGAATCTGCGCGTGCATGGCGTCGACAACCTGTATGTCTGCTCCAACGGGGTGTTTCCGAGCCTTGGCGCGGTCAATCCCACCTTGACATTGACCGCCCTGGCACTTCGCCTCGGCGATTACCTGAGCGGCGCGAAAGGAGGTGGCAAATGAGTCTTGACGCGCAACGGGGAGCGCTCCTCGAACGCCTTCAAAAGGCCATGGAACTAGAGCTCGCCACGATCCCGCCCTACATGATGGCGCTGATGAGCATCCGGCCACCGGCCAATCGCGCAGCAGCGGACTTGATCCGCAGCGTGATGATGGAGGAGATGCTGCACATGGCGCTCGTCGGAAATCTGATTTGCAGTCTGGGCGGCCGCACCCGCCTGGGTCGAGAGAACGTACCATCCTTTCCGCTGCGAATGACATTCAAGGAACGCAACTTCTCGGATCGTAAGTTCGACATCGAACTGCGCGGGCTCACGACCTCGCAGTTGGGTGTCTTCCTGAAGATCGAGTTGCCAGCGGACCTTCATGAGGCGTTTGGCATCCAGGCGGAAGGGCTTGTCGTTCCCGCGCCGACGATCGGCGATTTTTACGACGACCTAGTCAACGAACTGAAAGCCATGGCCGCCGCCTATCCCCACGGGGAGGTCTTCGTCGGCGCCGATGCTCCGCAGATTGGTCCTGGCTACTACTGGGGGGCAGCCGGCGAGCCGATCATCGTGCGAACGCTGGACGACGCGCTTGCGGCACTTCGCGTGATCATCCTACAAGGCGAGGGCGCTTCCATCGCCATGGCGGCAGGAGAGGCTCAGTACTTTGCAGACCCGCGAAACCTTGGGCACTATTTCCGGTTCATGGAGATTGCCAAAGGCCGGCGGTACAAGGCCGAAGATTCGCCGATGGGCAACCCCACTGGAGAGGTCTTGGAAACCGACTTCAACGCCTGCGCGGTGTTGAAGGCCAATCCAAAAGCCACCGACTATGCCGCAGGCACTCCTCTGGCCGCGCTGAACGCGGCCTTCAACCGTCACTACTCGATCATGCTCAACCAGATTGAGCTGGCCTTCAACGGAAACCCCACGCTGCTGTACGAGGCGATCACCAACGGGATGCACGGCCTGGCCGGCATCGCCTATGAGATGGTGCGAACGCCAGTGCCGGATCAGGCCGACGTGTTCGGATGCCCTTCGTTTGAATGGGTGGAGCAGGTCTCGGACAGCAACAGTCCGTAGCCCGTGCGCTGAGGTGCGGTTCGCAACAGGAACAGGAAGTCTCGATGTCAGTTTCGATCAACGGTGTTGAAAAGCGCGTCGGTATCGCGCTCTCAGGTGGGGGCTTCCGCGCTGCGGCTTTCCATCTCGGTGTGTTGCGCAAGCTCCAAGAACTGGAGCTTCTCAAGAGCGTGGACCTGCTGTCCTGTGTGAGCGGAGGAAGCATCGCGGGCGCCTTCTTGGCGCTGAACTGGAGTTCGGCTACCGTCCTCGATGATCTTGAGACTTACCTGCGAGCGAAATCGATTGCCGTGGGATCCGTGCTCGGGGGGATGCTAGATCCTTTCGCCAGCCGTTTGGACAAGCTGGCTAAGACGTACGACCGCGACCTGTTTCACGGGGCAAATCTCAAGGCGCTTGCGGAAGGACCGCGGATTTACCTGAACTCTACGAATCTGGCCACGGGCAACATGTTTTTCTTTGTGGCGGGCGGCGGCGCGCCAGAGGAGATGGGCGAGCACGAGCTCGGGGTTGTTCCTGGCGCCGAATTCGTCTTGGCTCGTGCCGTCGCTGCGTCGTCGGCGTTTCCGCCAGTGTTTCCGCCACTGAAGCTGGAGTCGGACGAGTACGCGCCTGCTCTTCCGGTCGACTACGTCACGCTGACCGATGGCGGCATCTACGACAACCTCGGCGTCAATCCTGCACTCCGTGCGCGCAACAAGATCGACTACCTTCTCGTGAGTGATGGAGGCAAGCCATTCGCCAACAGTGCCAATCCGACGGAAGCCGGCAGCGTAGTCCTCAAGGCGGCGTTGGACATCATGATGGAGCAGATCCGTGGACTGGAGTTTGATCGCCTGGAGCATCGGCATAAGGCGGGTGTGGGACCCAAGCCACTCTGGTTCTCCATCGACAGTTCGGTGGGGGAGGTGCAGGCGGGCGATGCGCAGTTTGCGAGTTCCATCAGCACGAACCTGAGTGCCTTGAGTGCAGCCGAGATTGCTCTGCTGGGCAGGCACGCTGGAGCGCTCCTGGAGCACCGGCTCCGTACCTACGCGCCTGAACTGATCACCCGCTGACGCCATTCGAGCCGCGGCGGCGCGGCGACTACGACGCCTGTGTCGGAGGCCGATTTGCGCGGAAGCTCGCAGGCATCCGCCTCATGCTTCCGCTATGCAATGCATTTCGGCGACAACAGCAACGAGTCGATCTGCAACCTGGGCAGCGGTCGCCGACAAAGACTGCAGGTGTATGGTGCCGCTCGAAGCACCGCCGTAGGTGACATCGGCAAAGTGCGCGAAGCCGGGCGGGACTGCGAGCGCTTCTTCGCGAATCGCCTCCTCAATGGATGAATAGACGCTCGGCTCGGTAACTTCCACGTTGCCGCTCATCGTTGCCACTCTGTAGAGGCCCGACTGAAGCTTGTCGATTTCGAAAGTCAACACCATATTGCGACTATGCCAGCCTCGAACAGGACTGTCACCTGCAACGGGGGCAGCACATCAAATTGACGGCCGATGCTGTCGGCGTCAAGTCTCCCCCATCGCCTTTAGGAGCTCTGGCGGACAGGCAGGACTGGTCCAGTGCATGCGGGCTTCGGGATCGGGATGAAGCGCATCCCAGGCATCTTCTGGAATCTGGCCCGGCTGGAACCATATCGGTCGGACGTGGCTGCTAGAACTCACGATCTTCGAGGCGCATAGTGCGCGTGTCTGTGGTTCAAGGCATCCACCCATTCACGTGACGCCCCGATATACGTTGGCCCTTGCGGTCCGTGCGTGAACAACAGGCACTGACGTGGAGAGATCGGCAGTGTAATCTCGATCTCGGAATGATTCAGACCGACGGATCGCTCGTAGGGGTGGCGCCGGTAGGCGGTCGGATCGTACCAAGTCGAGGGGGCGTCACTCGTGATGAATCCGAGGTCGTCTGTTTGAGTGAGTACAGTCTTTCGCATCCCAAGGAGAGCCGGCAGGATGACTTCGGTCGCACTCTTCAGCAACACCGAGATCGTCGTTTCCTTCAGGTTGTCGAAGTCTCCCGGCTGTGGGTAGTAGACGTTTGCTCCCTTTTTCTCGCGTTCTACTTCTCACTCCGCAACGGCCTGGTCTTCTCCCATTCTGGCCCGGCAACCCTTTCGACCATGTCTCGCAATCGTTCCAGAGCGCCCATAAAATTGTCGCAGCCCCGCTGCGGTACGGCTGTGCGCTGTGGCGGCAAACAGGTATACCCAGAGCCAGTCGTCTTGGCTCAGCGCTCGCTGATAGCCGAACTTGCTGGTTCGCACTCTCGTGAAGTTGTCTTCAATGGTGCCGAGTCCGCGCTCGAGCCGAAGGTCGCGACTGCCGTCCGCCGCAGCCAACGTGTACATGTCGGATTCGCGAAAGATCTTCTCGGGTGCTTTGGCTTTCGGGTTCGCCCCATCTTTGTCGAACAGCCACACGTAGGGCTTGTTCTTGTCCGTTTTGGGTGCCTGGGGATCGAGCCAGGCCTTCAGATAGCAAGCAGGCACGTAGTGCTGCCGCTTCTGATCGCTTTTTCGCTGTTTTGAAGAAGCCTTCATGGCTTGGCAGCTGCCCACGTGGCCATCAGCCGCTCGAATACGAGGGCATCAAGGTGGCAGTGGCCACGCGTGTGTCCATGCCCGTTTGTTGCATTGACTCCACGTAGGCCGCGTCGCTCAGCGGGCATATCACTGCGCCACGCGCGACGAGGACGCGTAATCTTTCGAGTATCTGCGTATGCGTTGTGCATCGAGCTCGCCCTAGGGCGGCATCCCTTAGCAAGATCCAGTATTTCGTATCGAGATAGAGTCGCCGTTTGCCGGTCAATTGATCTGCCAGCTGTCTCTGCAAAGAACGGAAATACTGGCGAGCGGAAACTTCGGTTTGGTTTGGTGCCGTTCCAAATTATTTAGGATTTGGCCATCTGTCAGCATCGACTCTCCTTTTTTGCCGCTGGAACGCATGCGCGGCATCGACGTAACTCTGCACTGAGAACTCGCGCGCACGTTCAAGCCGTTCTAGGCTTTTGCCGTGCTGTCGTCAGGGACGGTAGCCATAGAGCGACGCATGCGAATCGATGTACTTGCAATGCATCGCTGCACGGCCGTTGGCCGACTGCACGACGATCTGTATGTCGAATGCCTTCAGATCATGCTTCGGCATTTTGCCCAGGTCGGCGAACTCGGGCTCGGTGCCTTGCGCGATCTAGGTGATGGTGGCTCGATGTTCAACTCCAGAGTTGGATGCAGAAATCGGGCCTCGCTCGGGAGAAGTCCAGGCTTGAATTGCTGTTGTTTCGGCACGGCGAAAAGGTTCACCTCCGAGAAGCTCGAATTGGACGTGGCCCGGAACTGTTCGATGAACGTGCCGCCGCGATCGGCAAAGCCACGCGCCGCGTCCTGCAGGACATCTATGTCGAAGATGCTCCCGACACTGCGAAAGTTGCGCCGGTTCGCGTCCAACTTCGCTTCGGCGACGACACATCCGAGCCGCCTGAACGAATCGCTTTCTCGCGCGAGGATCGATTGGCGTTTAACAACTCCACGATGGCCGTGGGTGAAAAAATTTCGATTGACGAGTCAAGAGTCATTCCCTGCGGAAAGAGCGGAGCCATGCCGTTCAGCTAACGCGGCCTCAGTCTCCAGCAAAAGTTCACCAGCTGAGCGGCCGAGCGCATGTGCGATGCGCAAAATCATGGCGAGGGTTGGCATGTGCTCACCGCGTTCAATCTTTCCCATGTGCGATCGTTCTACACCGGCAGTGTGAGCCAAGGCCTCTTGGCCAATCCCATCAGCGGTACGGAGTGATCGAACTACCGCCCCAAATGCAATGGCAGGCGCGAGCTCAAACGTTCTCGCTCCAAGCGGTCTGCCTCTCCGTGAAACTTGCTTCTGCATAGACAGAAGGCTCGAACCAAGAGACAATAAAAACCACGTTATATTTAACTCATATCATCGCGGATCGTTCGCAACATCGGAAAATTTGATGACCACGAAACTTGAAGTGACCCGCGGGCGAGTCGCATCGCCCTTGCCAGTAGCCCGTCCTCTTCGTTTGTCCATATCCTCCACAAAGGGTGGGGCGCTGCGAGCTGAATTTGCAGCTCCCAGTTCGCGAGTGGCGCGTATAGGCGCACAAGTGAGGACGCTGCGTATGGCCGCAGGCACATCGGCGTACAGGTTGGCGAAGCTAGCGGGCATATCGCCGTCATTGCTCTCGCGCGTCGAGCGCGGCCTAGTCTCGCCGTCGGTGGATACCTTGGATCGAATCGCTGAAAGCTTGCATGTACCAGTTTCGCGTTTGCTTGGCGACGGACAAGGCCCTTCCAACTTTTGCCATGTGCAAGCAGGTCGAGGCTTAATTGTCGACCGGGGTGGAGCAGCGTCAGATCATCGGCATGAGTTGCTTGGTCACTTGCTCTACGGCAACCTGTTCGCGGAGCCCTACCTAGTCATGCTCTTGCCCGATGCGGAACCTTACGCCACCGTTCAGCACGCCGGGTTGAAGTTTTTGTACTTCCTGTCTGGTAAGGTGATGTACCGCTACGGTGACAAGACGGCTTCGGTCAGCGCAGGGGACTCGTTGCTGTTTGATGCCACTGCGCTGCATGGGATCGAGGCGATTGACAGCGGTCCGGTATCGTATCTCTCTGTGGCGTTAGCGCTGCGCAACTGATACTTGGCGCCCCGCAACTTAGCCCCGAACGCCTAGCAGTTGCAAGCAGTCTCGCTGACCGACGAGCTTGGGGACGAGCAGTCAGTTGTTGGTATCTACATACTGATCCGCCCCATTGCTAAACAGAGCGCCGCGTCGATCAGGCGTGCGACCTCGGGGTCGTAAGGTCGGTGCGCCGATAGAAAGTCGGCAATGCCTACTCGGTGGTACCGAGCGAGGTTGCATGCCGTCACAGTGACTCCGGCGCGAACGACGCTCGCCAAATTCGGTTCCGAATCGGCTTCTTCGAAACAGGATGCTTCCGTGGCTGCGCAGTCTTCATACTGTGTTTAGAAGTTCGGCATGCCGAACTGGCCACATGCAAGCGACGGCCAGACCCCAAAAAGCCTTCTAACAACGGCGGAGGCGCCCTGGTGTTCGAGAATCGCTTGCAGACGATCCCCCTCACGTCCCTCTGCGCGCGCTCAGAGCCTTCTCAATCTTGCGATCCGTTTTGTACTGACTCAGCGCATACACCGCCCAGATCGCCGCCGGAAGCCAGCCGATCAGAGTGATCTGCAAGATCAAACAGATGATGCCAGCGATCGGGCGGCCGATCGTGAAGAAGGCGACGAAGGGGAGAAGAATGGCGAGGATGAGACGCAAGGTGTTTTCTCCGTGGTTGGTCTAGCCAAGATCCTGCCAAAGGGCCGGCCGGCCGACCATAGCTTCTCCTCACAATCTCTCCGCCCAACGGGTTGCCAGCGGTCGGCATCTCCGGCGTGGATGGTGAGAGGGCACGGCTGGGATGCGGGGCCCGCAGGTTCAAGGCAGTCGCAAGCTGAAAAGCCGCATGAGGCGGGCCACAGCATCACACCAAAGTCCCGACGCCAGCGTGGCTTGACTGCTCACCGCGCACGCTCACCAGTGACCGCCTGATCATCGATTCAATAGAACCCACCCGCTTGAGCCTCTCGGACGAGCGAGCCTCGTGACGATTTCCGCCGCCATTCACCTCAGCCCTGCGCGGTCCTGTGCTTAGCCGACAGACAGCCAAGCCCGCCCTTAAAGCCTGGGCTGACCGGCCCTCGCAGGCTTTCTGTGGCTTGCCCCAACCCTAGCCACCCATCATGCCTCCCTCGGTAATCAGACCCGCGACGGCGCGGCGGGCATCCTGCCATCGATGTCCGTGAACCCATACTCCTGCGCCAGTTCTGCAACCAGATGCAGTCGACCACTCTTTTCCATGATCGCCGGATCGGCCGCCAAGCCAACCACAGCCCGCCCCGCGAACTCGGAGGACTCCCCGCTTTCCATGATCCGCTTGGCCAGTGGTGCAGGGACCCGGTCCGGCTGAGCGAGGAACTTCTCGCTCTTGATAAAACCCGGCCAGATCACGACCGCGGCCACGTTGAAGGGCTTGAGGTCGTGAGCCATGTCCTTGGCCATCTTGTCGACGCCGGCCTTCTGCACTCCGAAGGGCACGTTGAAGGTGTAGCGCACAGCGCCGCCCGAGGAGGTATTGACGATCAGTCCCTTGCGGCGGGCAACCATCTTCGGCGCCGCGCAGCGGCTGGCGATGTAGTGCGAGCGCAGCCCCACGCGCAGCAGGTCTTCCCAAAGGCCGTCTTCGAGCTCCCAGAAGGGCACGTTGACCGGCATTTGAGACGGGGCCGCAAACACGTTGTTCACCAGGATGTCGATCGCTCCGTCCTGTTCATCGTGCACACGCTCGAACACGCGCTTCACGCTGGCGTCGTCGCCATGGTCGCAGACGATCGGGATGCATCGGCCGCCGCGCTGGGCGATTTCATCGGCGGTTTCCTGAAGAGACCCCGGCCAGTTTGACGCGCCGGCCTCGAGCGTGCGCCCGGTCGCATAGACCAACGCACCCGCTTCACCGAGCGCCAGCGCGACGCCCTTGCCGACGCCTCGCGTTGCGCCCGTCACCACGGCCACTTGGCCCTCAAGCGGCCTGTTGCGATTCAGCATGCTTCATTTCTCCTTCATATCGATGGGATTCAGGGGCGGTGCCGCAGCGCGATCGGACACAGCCATGCGTCCGCGCCACTTGGACAGCAGCGGCAGCACGAACACGGCCCCGAGCATCACGGCGCCGTAGAGAACGCCCGTGAGCTCTTGCGACAGCTTCTCGGCGACGTCGGGCACGAAGGAGAGAAAGACCGCGGCCACAAAGGTACCCACGCTCGAGCTCGGACCAGCAAGCGCCACGCCGACCAGCAGGCTCAGCGAGAGGAAGATCGGGAAGCTGTCCGGAGAGACGAAGTGGGTCAGGCCCGTGTTGAGTGCGCCGGCCGCACCGACGGTGGCAGCACTGACCGCGAACGCGGTCGCCCGCCACTTGCGGACGTCGACGCCGACGGCCAGGGCGGCTGTCGGATGGTCGCGCAAGGTGATCCAGGCAAGACCCGCCGGACCGTTGAGCAGTCGCCGCAGCACGCCGTAGATCAGTGCGGTCCAGGCAGCCGTCAGGAGCAGGTTCCACGCATGGGGTTGCAGGAACTCGATGCCGAAAGGTGCAGCCGGCGGGTCCAGGCTCAGCCCACTGACGCCGCCAGTCCAGGGCTCCAGCAGCGGATGCTTCAGAAGCTGCGGCAGCGCGACAGCGAGTGTGAAGGTGGCCAAGGCGAGATAGGGGCCCGCCAATCGGGTCGCTGGCAGACCGAAGAGGAAGCCGAAGAGTCCGCAGACTGCCATGGCCGCGGGCACGGTGACATAGAAAGGCAGCCACTGATGGGAGAGCAAGACGCCCGCGGTGTAAGCGCCGACGGCAAAGAAAGCGCCGTGGCCCAGCGAGATTTGCCCGCTGGAGCCGATCAGCAGTTGCAAGCCTCGCACGGCCAGCGCCAGGATCAGCACGCTCGACAGCTTGAAGGCCCAATAGCTCGGGAGCAGCGACGCGACTGCCACGCAGGCAATGGCGAGCACGGCCACCCATGCCGTTGCCGGCGCAACATGTAGGCGCAGGGGTCGCACGCTCGGCGTGGAAGAGAGGTGGGTGGACTCAGACACGCTGAACCGCCTTTCCGCCGAGCAGGCCTTGGGGCCGCACGACAAGGATGGCAAACATCAAAACCAGCGCGATCGTGAGCTTGAGCTCATTGCCGGTCACGTACGCACCCAGCAGGTTCTCGCCAATCCCCAGCACGAGACCTCCCAGGATGGCGCCGGGCGGGCTGTCGACACCGCCCACGACCGCGGCGGCGAAGCCATAGATCATGATGCCGGCCATCATGTGCGGGCCGAGGAAAACCACCGGAGCGGCCAGCAGGCCCGCGACCGCCCCGATCGCGCCTGCGACGCCCCAGCCGATCATCAGCACCCGGCTCACGCTGACCCCGGACAGCGCGCTCGACAGCGGATTCAGGGCCGCTGCGCGCATTGCCAGGCCGAGACGCGCGAAACGGAAGAAGGCACTCATCGCCAGCAGCACGGCAAGCGTGACCGCGACGGTACCGAGCGCGTGGCCTGACAACATCCCCTGGCCCAGCGGGCTCCAGGCCTCGAACGGACTCGCGAAGCTGTGGCTTTCATGGCCAAACAGCAGCCCGGCCGCGCTCTGGATGATGATCATCAGTGCCACGAAGACCGTCACGATCGACAGCAACGGCGCGTTATGCAGCGGCCGCAAGGCGACGCGTTCGATCAAGGCGCCGGCGACGAAACCGAAAGCGATGGCTGCAATGCCTGCGGCCCAGTACGGCACGCCGGCCTCGAGCAGCGACCAGGCGATGTAGGTGGAGAACATCGCCATCTCGCCTTGCGCAAAATTCACGTGATGGGTCGTGCGATAGATCATGACCAGGGCCAGCGCCAGCATGGCGTAGATGCACCCGTTCACAAAACCCGCGACCACCTGTTGGACAAATTCCGTCATGTGTCTGTGTCTCTTTCTTCTTCTCAGATGCCGAGATAGGCCTTCTTCACGCGCGGGTCGTCGCGCAGGGCCTGTGCGTTTCCGCTGATGGCAACGCTCCCTGCTTCCAGCACGTAGGCTGTGTGCGCCAGGTCGAGCGCAAGGCGGGCGTTTTGCTCGACGACGAGGATGCCCAGGCCGCTGTCACGGTTGATCTGGGCCAGCACCTCGAAGATCTGTCGAACCACCAGGGGGGCCAGCCCGAAGGACGGCTCATCGAGCATCAGCAAGCGGGGCTTGAGCATCAATGCGCGCGCGATCGCGACCATCTGCTGCTCGCCGCCGCTCAGCAGCCCGGCCGGCTTGCTGCGGTAGTCCGCAAGCCGCGGAAAGAGGGCATACATCCGCTCGATGTCGCGCCGCATATCGGCACCGCGTCGACGGGTTATCGCACCGACCAGCAGGTTTTCCTCGACCGTCAACTGCGTGAAGGTGCCGCGGCCGTCCGGTACATGGGCCACACCCAGGCGGGCGATGGCATCGCTGGTGAGACCCGCAATGGATTGGCCGTCCAGGAGGATCTGTCCGCGCGTGCTGACCAAGGCGTGGCTGATCGATCGCAGCAGCGTGGTCTTGCCGGCGCCATTCGCACCCAGCAGGGCGGTGATGCCCCCGTTGGCCACATCGAGATCGACCGACTTGAGCACGGGCGAAGCCTGGTACGCCGCGAAGAGGCCACGGACCTGCAGCAGCGGGCCGCTCATGATTCACCTCCCAGGTAGGCGCGCACCACCTCGGGGTTGGCCGCCACGGCATCGGGCCGACCTTCAGCGATCTTTCGGCCGAACTCGAGCACCACGACCTGGTCAGACACGCGCATCACGAGGTTCATGTGATGCTCGATCAGCAGGACCGAGGTGCCCCGCTGGTTCCGGATCTCGAGGATCCAGCCGAGGAGTTCTTCCATCTCCTCGTGGTTGAGGCCCGCGGCCGGTTCGTCCAGCAGCAGCATCTGTGGCTTCATCGCGAGGGCGCGGGCCAGCTCCACGCGCTTGCGCGTGCCAAAGGACAGCTGGGCGACCGGGATGTCGGCCACCTCGCGCAGGCGGGCAAAGGCGAGCAGTTCGTCGACGCATGCGTCGACCTGCTCGCGGTCTTGGCGGCCTCCGCGATTGCGCATCAGCGCCGCGAAATGCCGACCACCGAACTGCAGGAAGCAGCCGGTCTCGACGTTCTTGCGCACTGTTTGACGATCGAACAGGGCGACGTTCTGGAAGGTGCGAGCAATGCCGAGGGCGGGCACTTCGTGCGCGCGGACCGTTCGCAGGTCGCGCTCGGCAAAGTGGATCGCACCTTCATTTGGCTCGTAGAGACGGCTCAGGCAGTTGAACAAGGTGGTCTTGCCGGCGCCGTTCGGACCGATGACGCCGCAGATCACGCCGCGGCCGACCGAAAACGAAACGTCGGACAACGCGCGGATGCCGCCGAAGCGCAAGCCCAGGCCATCGATGCGTAGCAGCGGCGCGGCGCGCGCTGGGTCCCGCCCGCGGGCAGCGGGAGACGAAGAATGCAGCGCGCTCATCAGACCACCGGGAGCCAGCGGGCGCCGTCGAAGCGCTGCAGGCGAAGCTGCTGCACGATGCGGTAGTCGGTGGGCGAGGTGTTCACCGTGATGCCCGGCACCAGCGCGGGCAGCGCCACATTCTTGAGTGAGGTGGCTTCCTTGAGGATGCGTTCGGCGCTCAGGTCGTCGCCGCAGCGCCTGAGCACCTCTGTCATCAGGAACCCCATGCTGTAGCCCACGAGATTGAGCTGCTCGGTGGTGTCACCCTCGGGGTAGTATTTCTTCATGAACGCGAGCCAGTCCTTGTAGGCCGCGTCATTCACCCATTCGGCATCGCCGGCGGATTTGCTCGGCGTGGCGGATACGAGGCCGGTGGACTTGTCCAGGCCTGCGACCCGCAGCACCGTGGCGATGAAATTGCTGGTGATGGGAATGATGTGTAGCGGCTTCCAGGGCAACCCGCTGACCTTGCGGATCGCTTGGATGGTGAATTTGGGGCTCGTGATATCCATGAAGACGTCGGCGCCCGTGGCCGCGAGGCTGATGATCTGCGAGTCGATCGTGGGGGCCGTCACCTCGTAGCCCGTGGCCATCACAACCTGGACCTGGCTGCCCAGCGTTTGCAACTGTCGCTTGAACGCGGCCAGGTACTCCTTGCCGAAATCGTCGTTCTGGTAGAGCACCGCGACCTTGGCGCGCGGCTTGGTCTTGTGGATGTACTCGGCGTAAACCGAAGCCTCGGTCGAAAACGTCGGCAAACCCGGCACCGTCCAAGGAAAGTTCTTCGGGTCGGCAAAGCGATCGCTGCCGGCGTAGACGAACAGCTGAGGGACCTTCTTGCCGTTGAGGTACTTCTGGACTGCCACGTTCTGCGCCGTGCCCATGCTGGCGAACATGGCCTTGACGTCTTCGCGCTCGACGAGGTTGCGTGTCTGCTCCACGGCCTTGGCGGGGTTGTAGGCGTCGTCGAGCGACAGCAGTGTGACGCTGCGCCCGTTGATGCCGCCGTTGTCGTTGAGCATCTTGAAGTAGCGCGCCTGCACCTTCCCGATCGCGCTCAGGGCTGACAAGGGCCCGCTGTAGGGCATTGTCTGCCCGAGTCGGATCTCTCCCTTGATGCTCGGCTGGGATTGAGCCAGCACGCGATCGAAGGAGAGCGTCAAGGGCGCCAGCGATGCCTTCAGCAGGCTGCGGCGCGATATCGGGAGCTTGGGGACATTCATCGTGGTTCCAGTTCACTGAGACAAGTGCCGCGCTCGGCGCGCGCAGTGGGGCACGTTTGCCCAACTACTTTCTGCCCAATGATTATCTTCCTAGCAAGATAAACGTCACTAGCGTAAACCCTGTCGTAGCGCTACATGGCGGCTATCAGCCGCCGGAAGCATTCATCCATCTGCCGTAGTTCCGCTCGGCTGACTCCACTGGCCTTGACGATGCTTTCCAGTGATTGCGCAATACGAGTCATCGCGGTGTCGGCGACGGCTTGGCCGCGCTTGGTGAGCTTCACCAACTCGGAGCGGCGGTCTTCTGCCGCTGCGGCGCGTGCGATGAGCTTCTGAGCGCGCAGGCTGTCAAGCCGCTTGGTGATCGCTCCCGATGTGACGAGCAGTTCCTTGTACAGATCGGTCGGCCGCATGGCGTTGTCGGCACCGTTGCGCCGCAGGGCCAAGAGCACGTGCAGATCGCCGACGGTGGTATCGGCCTGCTTGGCGATCTCCTGCACGCGTCGCTCGTGCAGGTAGTGCGCATGCTCGAGCCGCAAGAAGAAGCCGGCGAGCCAGAAGTCGACGTCGGGGCGCTCGTGAGCCCAGGCCAGCGAGATGGCATCGAGGCGTTGGGGTTTGAGCGCGTTCGCAGCCTTTGCCTCCTTGGCCGCTAGCTCGCTCTGGAGTGCGTCGCTTGGGCTGTCCGCGCTCGTCGGTTCACTGGCGGCCCACTGCAGCAGCGCCTGGATCGCCGCTTCGTAGCTCAGGCCTTGGTCGCCGGCGCCGTGCTCGCCATGGCTGGGCCCGAGCTTTGTCTGCTTGTATTTGCCCTCTCCAATGAACACTCGGCCGTACCAGACGGCACCGCGGCTGCCCTTGTAGTAGCCGAGGTGCACTCGTGGCGAATGGATGTGCCAGTAGGGCTTGCCGCGCGGAGCCAGCGCTCGCCGGGATTGCGTGGACGAGAGGTCGATTGATGCGAAGGGCTGGGCCATGGTGATTCTGGTTTTGTCCAATTTAGTTTACCCAATTTACCCAATATCAATCTTGCGGCGACGTCTTCCTGGTCCGAAGAGAAGCTCGTAAACCGCTCTTTGCCCAATTTGCCTAACACCTTTTCGAAGAATTCAGTAGTGAAAACCCGCTAATAGATTGACCATATGTCTTCCAAAGAAGATAGTTGGGCACCTTTCACCCAACCACCTACAACTGAACAGGTGCACCCATGACCACCAAGGAAGACAACGAACTTCTCACCCGCATCGAGGGCGACGCTCCAATGGGGCAGATGTTGCGGCAGCTTTACTGGATACCCGCGGTGCTGAGTGCGCGCCTCGAAGCGGGCGGGGCGCCGGTTCGGGTGAAGTTGTTCGGCCACCGCTATGTCGCCTATCGCACGCATGACGGTCGGGTGGGTTTCCTGAATGAAGCCTGCCCGCACCGCGGCGTCTCGCTCGCCCTTGCGCGCAACGAAGACAATGCACTGCGCTGCATCTTCCACGGGTGGAAGATCTGTGTATCTGGCGAAGTGCTCGAAGTGCCTAACGAGGCGGCCAATCCAGAGTGCTTCCGCAAGACGATCAACGTCAAGCACTACCCGGCTGTCGAAGGCGCGGGTCTGGTCTGGGTCTGGTTGGGCGAGGGCGAGGCGCCCGCGGCGCCCAACTTCGAGTGGATGGGACTTGGCCCGGAACAGGCCTACTCGTGCGGCCTCGAGCTCAACTCGAACTGGCTGCAGGGTGTGGAGGCGACGATCGACTCCTCACACATCGCACTGCTGCACCAGAGCCATCTGGAAAACTCGAAGATGGACATGGCAGCGGCGCGAGTGAACAACGCCGTGCGTTACAAGTTCGAGGACACAGCCTACGGCTATCGCGCAGCCGCGCTGCGGGAAGCGCCTGACGGCCAGTGCGTGGCACGGGTGACAGAGTTCGTGATGCCTTACTACGGCCTGATTCCACCGATCAACACGGGCGACGACCAGGATCGCACGGTCATCATCGCCGTACCTGTCGACGACACGCACCTGATCCAGTGGTACATCTACTACAACACGAAGCGTCCGACGGATTCGATGAAACGCGCGCAACGCGCGAACACATGGCCGATGGCCGGCGGTGTCTGCCATGATCCCGACCGCGCCTGGGGGCAGAACCGCCAGCTGATGAAGCACGGCAACCACACGGGCTTCAACGAGATCGTCGTCGAGGACTTTGTCACCCAGGTCAGCATGGGTCCGATCGTCGACCGCTCGGAGGAATACCTTTGCTCCGCGGACCAGGCCATCATTCGCCTGCGCCGCCACTTGCTGCAATCCGTCAGGAAGTTCATGGCAAACGAGACGCCGCCCAGCGCGATGCCTGAAGGCCGCGACTATGCCGGAATCACCGCGACTGGTGGCCGAATGAGGTCGATCGAAGACGACTGGCGTACCTTGCCGCGTTGAGGGAGAGCCGTCCATGGAACACGGTGCTTCGAAGCAATGGGTGCGCGCGTGCGCGGCGTCTGAAGTGAAGAAAGGGGAACCCAAGGGCGTGAAGCTCGCAGGGATCCCGATCGCGTTGTATCGGCTGGACGATGGGATCCACGCCACGCATGACGTGTGCACGCACGCCTATGCGCTGCTCTCCGAGGGCTATATCGAGGGGGAGGCAGTCGAGTGCCCCCTGCACGGGGCCATGTTCGACATCCGCAGCGGGAAGTGCCTGGCGGTGGCCACCGCTGACCTGGCCACTTATGCGGTGCGCGTCGAAGACGATGCACTCCTGGTGGAGATTCCACAGGGTGTGGCCCGGCCATGACGCCCCTCGGGTCGAGATCGGTGTTGCCGTCTGCTGCGGTCGGCTCGCCCGACGCGCGCCTTGTTATCGTGGGGGGCGGCCAGGCGGCAGGGTCGGCTTTGAAAACCCTGCGTGAGCTTGACTACATGGGTTCCATCGTGCTCGTGAGCGACGAAGCCTTTGCGCCCTATGAGCGCCCCCCCTTGTCCAAGGAGTACCTCTGGGGCATGGAGCAAGACTTGCGTGCGGTCGCGCCAGATGAGCGCTCAAACGAACAGCTGCTGCTGGACCGTCAGGTCGTCTCGGGCGATGTGCCCTCGAGGACGCTGTGTTGTAGCGATGGCTCGACTCTGTTCTACAGCGCGTTGCTGCTGGCCACGGGCGGAGTGCCTCGGCGGTTGCGGGTGCCAGGCGCGGAGTTGGGTGGCGTTCATGCTTTGCGCAGTGCGGGCGACGCGCTGTCGCTGCGCCGTTCGATCGAACGCTGCAGACAGGAGCGGCGCACCTTGTTGATCGTGGGCGGCAGCTGGATCGGCTTGGAGGTCGCGGCCGGGGCGCGGGCAGTCGGTGTCGACGTGATGCTGGTAGAGCAGGGCGGACGCTTGTGCGGCCGCACACTGCCCATCGCGGCAGCCGAATGGCTGCGGCGGTTTCATGTGTCGCGCGGCGTCGACGTGCGGCTAGGCTGTTCGGTGCTTCGCCTCGACGGCGACGCTGACGTTCGTAGCGCACAGTTGTCGGACGGCAGCGTTTCGCCGGTCGGCGCGGTGGTGGTCGGCATCGGCATCGATCCCAACACGTCGCTGGCCGAGCACATGGGGCTGCAGGTGCGCTCGGGAATCGTGGTGGATCAGAATTGCCGAACCTCGGTGCCCGAGATCTTTGCGGCAGGCGATGTGGCCGAGCACGTCTGCCCTTGGCACGGTTTGCCCGTGCGTATCGAGACCTGGGACAACGCCAATCGCCAGGGAGCGATCGCGGCCAGGCAGATCGCGAGGAGTGGGGCCGCGCTACGGCTCGTGAAGCCGGCCCAGGCGCTGGGCGATGACCTGCTGGGTCCTTCAGAAAGCGCTTCGGACGGGTCCTGCACAGCGCCCCCTTGGTTCTGGTCGGATCAGTACGGCGTGAACCTCCAGGTGATTGGCGCTCCACTGTGCGGCGACACGGTCCTGACGGGCGCAGGCGGCAACGCGACAGTGGATTCACCACTGTTCATCTATCTGCGCGGCGACGCGGTGATCGGTGCTGTGGGAATCAATCGACCACGCGAGATGCGCCGCCTGCGCAAGCTGCTCGCGGAGCGTCCCGACCTGCAGCGTGATGCATTGATCGCCGAGGGCTTCGAAGTCGCACATGTCGAGGCGGCCCTCTGCTCTTGAAACCATGAAGGAAAAGACCATGAATAGAAATCGATCGATCCGAGACGGTGCAGCCGGATTCTTCAGCGCGTTTGCACTGTCTTTCGCTGCGCGAGGCCCCGCTGCGTGGAAGCATCTGAATGTTGGCCAGCGGCTCGCCACGGGCGTGGCCATGGCGTCGCTGATACTCGCTGCGGGCTGGGCGACGATGCCGAACGCGGGGAAAAAGGAGGCCGTGAAGTGGTTCGCGGACCTGTGCAGTGCCGTGAACGGGCCGATGTTCTCGTCGTCGGCCTCGCAGACCGATGCCTCAGGCGCCGCACGCCCTGCGACGGTACCGAAGGTGCTCTCGTGCGAGCCGTTGCCCAATGTGCCCGGTAAGTCCGTCACGACGTTGATGGTGGATTTCCCGCCGTTGGCCTATTCACCGGCGCACCGGCATCCAGGCTCCGTCACCGCAATCATCCTCGAGGGCACGATCCGGTCTCAGCTCGCAGGTTCGCCGCCCGGCGACTATCACTTTGGGCAGACGTTTTTTGAGCCGCCCGGCACGCTGCACATGTTCGCGGAGAACCCGGACCCGGTGCGTCACGCAAAGTTGGTCGCGGTGTTTGTGACAGACGAGAACTGTGGCCCGCTGGTGCTGCCGCCCTGAGCGGTGCGGAGAAAAGATCTATTCGGTGTCTTTTCGAGCGCTGAAGCAACCGTACGGCGGTGGAAGCCAATCGCGCCACGGCAGGAGTACGAAGTGTTGCTTCGTCCTGTATCAAGACGGTCCGAGGGAGGTAGAGTGAATGAAGTCAAATCTGCAAGTTCGATCGGTGGAGGTCGGTGATCTCGATCGCTGGCGGGAGCTGTGGAGGGGGTACCAGGAGTTCTACAAGGTCAGCTTTACCGACGCTCAAGTCCTTAGGACATGGACGCAACTGCATGACGCGGAGCAGCCTGTGCACGGCGCGGTAGCGCAGGTGGACGAACGCGTTGTTGGACTGGTGCACTATCTCTACCATCCTTCGACATGGACGGACGGTGACTACTGCTACCTGCAGGATCTCTTTGTCGATCCGGTCATGCGGCGACATGGCATCGCCGAGAAGCTGATTCGGCATGTCTATGAGCAGGCGCAGAACCATGAGGCGGTGCGTGTGTATTGGCTCACACACGAGAGCAATGCGCCGGCGATGCGGCTGTACGACCGCGTAGCAGAGCGCTCAGGATTTGTTCAGTACCGTCATCGATTGACCCGCTCAAGATCGACCTAACCTTCGAACTCACTCCCTTCCTCCGGATTCAAAGCAGTGACCCGACACGTCACTGGCTCGCAAGCGACTCGTAGTCGCGGTACTCGATCCCGGTGCCGCGGTACTGGAAGCTCGGCAGTGCGTGGGTTGCCCGCAGTCGCCCGGTTGCGGCCAAGTTGCGCCAAATGCTTGGCAGCGCTTCTTCGATCGCGAGCATTTCCGAGCGGCCCGGGCCATCGAAAACCAGCATCACGTGGGCTTGATAACCGTTGCCGCCTGCGCGGTCGGTGAGCCGGGCGTCTCCTACCACAGCGCCACCGTAGGTTAGGGCAACCTGGCGGCCGAAGGCGCCGCTGAGCATGTGCATGTGCATGTGCATGTGGAGGTACCAGGTGCGGTGATCCGCGGTTCCGTTCAGGGCCACTTCCAGTTCGACGCGCAGGAGCTGGCCGGAAGGGTGCACGCGCGCAATCTTGCTGAAGTATGCCTTCGTTTCGTGCAGGCGATTGCGGTGATAGTCCTCGTGCACCTGCTGCGCGCGGCCGGCTTTGGCGCCACGTTCGTACACTCTAATGAGGTTCCCGAATAACTCTAGGACGGCGACACACGAGGCGTCTTGAAAGAGCCAATGCGGGTGCACTGCCCCATTCAGCTGGTGCAACCTAACCTCCGAAAACGCGTGGCATGCGGTTTAGATGCGCGGTGTGAAGAGCACGTCTTCGCAATCGCTGCGGATGAGATGGAAGAGGACGGGAAGTGCGCTCGCGAGCACGGGCCCAAGCTTGGTGACAACCATCCCCTTGGACGTGCGGCGGGGCCCCCACCTCCGTGCGCTGAAAACGGCATTGGGGCGCTGGCCGCGTCTTCCGTGCATGACGCTCATTCGCGCGCTTCGTAGGCCACCTTGTCGTTCACGATGGTTTTGAGGGGGAACGATGTCGTTGATCTGCTCATCCGTTCAGGACGGGGGCGTCCCGAGACGGACGCATTCCGCTGGGCCGCCATCGAGCAGCTGCCGCTGCTTTGCGCGCCCAGCCTCGCCGCGGTGCTGACCGGCGCGATCTCGCTGGCCGACATCCAGGGGCAACTGCTGTACGAGGTGGTTCCGGTCGACGCATCGCCCGCGCCTGTCGATTCGCGCGGGTGATCCTGCGCAGGGCCGCATGCAGCAGGCCGCTCAAGAATGAGCGCAGGCCAGTCCAGACCCATCGCGAGGTCGCCCCCTGAACAAGGTCACATCGAACGCAGTTCTGCAGGCCGTCGGGTTCTGCATCGCCACGCTGCTGGTCACGGGCGTTCTCGTGCTGGCGAGGCTGAATGAGCGCAACGCCGCGCCGGACGGCCTTGCACCCGTTCCGCACACGACGAAAGTTCCACGATGTCATCCAGCCGCCGCATCTTCATCCTGACCCTCGTCGCGACGGGCACTGCCGCCTGCGCCTCCGGTGCGTTCGCGCAGGCCCAGCTCGGCGAGAGAGAGCCGCAAGCCGTGGCGCTCGGTTATGTCGCAGATTCGGCCAGGGCCGATACGAAGAAATCCCCGAAGCACGACAACGCCCAGCTGTGCAACGGCTGCGCACGGTGGCAATCGAAGCCGACCGACCCGCAGGGCAACTGCGCGCTGTTCTCCGGCAAGCAGGTCAACGCCAGGGAGTGGTGCAGCGCCTGGGCGAAGAAGGCCTGAGGGCCGGGCTGCCGGCAGCCCGGCATTCAAAGACCCAATGCGACCCCATCACCGCGAGGGTCGTGCGCGCCCGCCAGGCTGCCGTCGGCTTCGAAGCGGATCACGCCGGGCAGCCCTGCCAGTGGGCTGTGCGCGGCGATGGGCGCGATCTCGTGGCCGCGCGCGGTCAACGATGCCATCACCTCGGGCCCCACGTCCTGCTCCAGCTTCAGGCTGTCGCGGCTGTCGGAGAAGCTCCGTCCGAGCAGGAAGCGCGGCCTTGCCAGTGCCTGCGCGGGGTCCAGGCCGAAGTCGATCAGCCGGGTGAGCAGCGCCACCAGGGTCTGCGGTTGCCCGTCCGCGCCCTGCGTGCCCAGCAGCAGCTCGGGCCGACCGTCGCGCATGAAGGCGACGGGGTTCAGCGTATGGAAGGGCCGCTTGCCGCCGCGCAGCCCGTTGGGATGGCTCGCATCGTGGTGGAAGGCCGCACCGCGGTTGTGCCACAGCACACCGGTGTCGCCGGCCACGACACCGCTGCCCCAGTCGTAGTAGATGCTCTGGAGCACGCCCGCACCGCGGCCGGAGGCGTCCGCGGCCGCGAAGAACACGGTGTCGCCATGGCGGAATCGCTGGGGCCAGGGCATCGCCCGTGCGCCGGCCTGCGCCCGCGCCGCCTGCTGTTGGATGTACGTGGCGTCGAGCAGCCGCTGCACGGGCACCTCGGCGAAATCGGGGTCGGCCAGGAAGCGGTCGCGGTCGACGAAGGCCAGCTTGATCGCCTCGACCATCCGGTGGAAGTGCTCGGCGCTGCCTTCCGCGATGCCGGAGAAATCCTGCTCGCCGAGGATGCCCATGGCTTCCAGCGTGGCGAAGCCCTGCGTTGGCGGCGGCAGGCTCAGCAGCGTGCCGCCGCGGTAGGGCACGGCCAGCGGCGTCACTTCCCGGGCGCGGGTGCCGCGCATGTCGTCCAGCGTGAGCGGCGAACCCGCAGCCTGCAGGCCGGCCGCGAGGCGGTGCGCGACTTCGCCTTCGTAGAACTCGCGCGGGCCCTGCGCCGCGAGCCGCGACAGCGTGTGCGCCAGCCCGGGCTGGCGCTGGTGCTGGTGCGAAGGCCCGACGGGAAACGCCGCGTCGAAGCCGTGCCAGTGCTGCGCCTCCGCGGCTCGCATCTCGTGCCAGAAGCGCTGCGAGGCCGACACGGCGAAGCCCTCCTGCGCATGCTCGATCGCGCGAGACAGCAGCGACGCCCAGCGATGGCGGCCCTGCCAGTTGCGCGCCGAGATGTCGAAGGCCCGGGCCCAGCTGTCCACCGCCGCAGCCGTGGTCAATGCCGACGCGCCGCCGCGCGGCGGGACTGGTCCCGACAGCGGCGAGAGCGCTGCGGCGGCCTGCCCGACGCCGGAAATGCCGCGCACGGGCGCACCGGGCTGCGCGATGAGCCAGAAACCGTCGCCTCCGAGCCCGGTGAAGTGCGGGCACACGACGCACAGCACGGCCGCCATGGCGATGGCGGCCTCGATGGCATTGCCGCCATCGGCCAGCACCTCCAGGCCCGCCGCACTGGCCAGCGGATGGGGGCTCGTCACCATGCCTCGCCAAGAGGTGGCTGAAGCAGGTGCGGCGGGATGGTGTGTGGGCTCAGCAGACATGGAAGCAGTCATGCGGAAGTTCGTTCATGGCGCCTGCGTCAGGAAGGCCGCCACCATCTGGCGGGTCATCTTCTGGTGCGCCTTCTGCCAGGCCGCGGCCTGCAGGTCCTTGTTGAAGATGCGTGACAGCGTGAACGCATGGGCGCGGCCGTAGTACGACAGGCTCACCATCGCCACGTACAAGTGCAGCGCATCGATGCCACTGCGCACGACGCCCGCCGCCACTCCGCGCACCAGCAGGCGGCGGATCAGCGCGATCACCGGCGACGACATCTCCGGAATCCGGTTCGAGCGCGCGAGATGCCGCGCCTCGTTGAGGTTCTCGAAGGCCAGCAGCTTGCGCAGCCGCGGGTGCGTGGCGAAGTGGTGGTCCACGAAATCGGCGATGTGCAGCAGGCCGGTCAGCGGCTCCTCGGCCTCCGGGTCCAGCCGGAGTTCTTCGTGCCGCAGGTCGGCCATCACCGCCTCGAGCACGGCGACGTACAGGTCGTCCTTGCTCCCGAAGTAGTGGTACAGCATGCGGATGTTCGTGCCGGCGAGCCGTGCGATGCGTTCGGTGCGCGCGCCGCTGTAGCCCTCGTTCGAGAACTCGTCGATCGCCGCTTCCAGGAGCTTCGCGCGCGTGAGTGCGGCGTCGCGCCGCGCGATCGTCTCCTGGGCCGGCGCCTGCCGTGGGGAAAGTTTGCTCATCGTGTGGATGGGGATGCAGGCGCTAGTGTCGCGGCAAGTTCGAGCAGCCGTTCGTCATTGCCCCTGGCCGAGATGAAGGATGCGCAAGGCGGCAGGCCCTCGGCAGCCGGCAGCGGAAACACCACCTGCGGCAGCCCCGCATGGCCGGCCACCGCGCCGAGCGCCAGTGCGCGTTCGTAGAAGGCGCCGCGCTGAGCCGCATCGGCCCGGCGCGACAGCGCGAAGCAGGGTGCGGCGGGAATCAGCCACGCCTCGTCGGGGCCCATCCTCTGCGCCAGCCGCGCGGCGGCCTGCGCGCGCCAGTCGCTCCAGCGCGTTCCCTGTGCGGCATCGAGCGCCAGCGCCGCCTCGAAGCGCGGCGCGATGGCAGCGCCGAAGCGCGGCCGCTGTCGCCGGATCCACGGGCCGACGTGGGCCTGGATCTCCAGGCCCTGGAGCACGGCATAGGCTTCGAACCAGTCGCGCCAGTCGCTGCCGCCATAGGCGCTGCGCTCGATGTCGATGCGCATCAGGCGGGCCCACGCGGCCAGCGGCTCGCGCACCGCGGGCTCCGCCAGCGCCAGCGCGTCCGTGGCCACGCACAGGCGCAGGGGCGGCGCGGGCCGGGCGGAGCCGATGCGGGCTTCGGTGCCGAGCAGCGCATGCCCGGCGCGGCGCAGCAGGTCGGTATCGCGCGCGAACCACCCCACCGTGTCGTAGCTCGGTGCGAAGGGCAGGACCCCGTCGAGCGGGATCCGGCCGTGCGTGGGCCGCATCGCGGCGACCCCGCAGAACGCCGCCGGTACGCGCACCGAGCCGCCCGTGTCGGTGCCCAGCGTCAGGTCGACCTCCGCCCATGCGACCGCGGCGGCGCTGCCGCTGGACGACCCACCGGGCAGCCGAGCGGGGTCGCGCGGATGGCGCGGCGCGCCGTAGTGGGCGTTCTCGCCCTCCAGGCTGAAGGCGAGTTCGTCGCTGATCGTCTTGCCGACGATCCGCGCGCCGGCGCCACGCAGCGCGGCCACGCAGGGCGCGTCGTGCACGGCCGGCGCGTGGCTGGTGGCCCAGTCCGGGTTACCGCCGCCGGTGACGGCGCCTGCGATATCGATGAGGTCCTTCACGCCCAGGCGCACCCCATTCAGCGCGCCAACACCGGTGGCGGGCCGCTCGCAGCGGGGGCCGGGCATCCAGCCGCCCGAGCCGTGCGCTGTCTCCGTGTGCATCAGGCGGGCAGCGCCGCGAGCACGGCGGCCGAGTCGGTCACGAAGCCGAAGCACTTCTTGACGTTCCAGATCGTCGCCTCGGTGCAGAAGTCCGGCGAGCTCGTGGCGCAGCAGTCGCTCAGCATCACGCAGCCGTAGCCCAGGAAGTTGGCGTCGGTGAGCGTGTGCAGCACGCACTGGTCGGTGTTGCATCCCGCGAAGAGGATGCTGCGCACCCCGAGGTTGCGCAGGATGCTGTCCAGCGGCGTGTCCCAGAAGCCGCTGATGCGGTGCTTGTCGACCTGGAAGTCGCCTTCGTGCGGAGCGAGTTCGTCCACGATGGCTGCGGCCCACGAGTCCTTCTGCAGCACGTGGCCCTTGCCGCCGGGCAGCGGGTCGCCCAGGCCGACGCCCGTGCCGCTGTTCTTGTACAGATGGATCTGGTTGGGCGGCATGTTGGCCAGGTCCGGGCGGTTGCCCCAGTTGACCCAGACGACCGGCACGCCGGCGCGGCGCAGCCCGGGCAGTAGCTTCTGCAGCGGGGCGATCGGCGTGCGGTCCGCCGCATAGTTGCCGCCGATGTGGTCGACCCATCCGCCCTCGGTGCAGAAGTCGTTTTGCAGGTCGATGATGACAATGGCCGTGCGGCGCAGGTCGAGCACCACGTTCTGCGGCTGCGCCTGCACCCGGGCGCGTAGCGGCGCGGGCGGCTCCACGGACATATCGACCTCGCGCTCGCTGGCGACCCAGTAGTACTGCTGGCCCAGGCCCAGGGCGCCGTCGGGCCGGGCATCGGGAAGATAAGGGTGGCGTTTCATCAAAGGCTCCGGTGGTGTGCGGGCGAAGGGCGCATCGCCGCAGGCTGGTGCATTCGTTGCGGTCGCCGCACCGATATGCGGCAAAAAGTCGGCGAATTCACTGGCACTGTTATTGCGATGCGTTGTCGGTAAGTAATTGATTAGTTACTTAACCCTCCAACTAGCGAAAGGCATGCCATGCAGATTCCGTCTCCCTCCCGCCGCGCCGCCGTCCTCGCAGGCGTCAGCGCCTTCACCGCCCTCGTGTTGAGCCTGCCGGCCTCGGCCGCCGATCCGATCGCGGTTGGCATCCTCATTCCCGGGTCCAAGTCGGACAAGGGATGGATGGAGTCCGGCTACGACGGGCTCGTGGCCGCACAGAAGGAGTACGGCGCCAGGATCAAGGTGCAGATGATCGAGAACATCAACTACGCCGACATGGAGCAGGCGCTGACCAACCTGGCCAGCAAGAACGCGCTCGTGATCGGCGTCGGCGGCCAGACCCAGGCCGCCGTGCTCAAGGTGGCCAAGCGCTTCCCCAAGACGCACTTCTCGATCGTCGGCGGCAACAAGGCCGAGGAGACGGCCAACGTGGCCGGCTACGACGTCAAGCAGGCCGAGATCGCCTTCGTCGCGGGCGCCGCCGCCGCGATGCTCTCGAAGAACGGGGCCGTGAGCTACGTGGGCGGCATGGAGATCCCTTCCATCGTCAACGCTGGCAAGGAGTTCGGCAACGGCGCCAGGTACATCAAACCCGGCATCAAGTACTTCGAGAACTACACCGGCGACTTCGACAACGTGGCCAAGGCCAAGGAAGCCACGCTGGCGGCCATCGCGCAGGGCGCCGACGTGCACTATCACATCCTGAACCTCGGCCTGCGCGGCATGGAGCAGGCGGCCAAGGAGAAGGGCACGAAGATCATCGGCAGCTACACCAGCCGCTGCGGCACCGATCCGCTCTATCCCGCCTACAGCATCACCGGCGTTGGCTATCAGGTGCAGTACGCCATCAAGGAGGCCGTCGGCGGTGCCTGGAAGGCCGGCTACAAGCCCTTCGGACTGGCCATGGGGCCGAACGCATCGGACATGGTCATCTGCGGGGCGACCGACGAACAGAAGGCCAAGCTCGAGCAGATCAAGAAGGACATCCTGTCCGGCAAGATCAAGGTGCTGGAGGGCTGATGCGCGAGCGCCACGCCATCGGCCTGGGTGACGGCATCAGCGACGGCGGCCCGGGGGTCGCCGCAACGCCGGCCGCCGCGCCGCTGCTGAAGCTGGAGGGGCTGTCCAAGCGCTTCGGCGCGCTGCAGGCGCTGCAGGACGTATCGCTGGCGCTCCATCCCGGCGAAGTCCACTGTTTGCTGGGCGAGAACGGCGCCGGCAAGTCCACGCTGTGCAATCTCGTCTTCGGCGTGCACGCCGCGGACGCGGGCCAGATGACGCTGGCCGGTGGGGCGTTTCGCCCGCGCTCGCCGGCGGATGCCCTTTCGCACGGCATCGCGATGGTCCACCAGCACTTCAGCCTCGTGCCCGACATGACGGTGCTCGACAACCTGCTGCTCGGCCAGGTGCGCGGCGTGCTCGACCGCAAGGCCGGCGCGGCGCGTATCGCCGCGATGCGGGAGCGCTACGGGCTCGCGCTCGATCCGCATGCGAAGGTGCAGGACCTGTCGGTGGGCGAGCGCCAGCGCGTGGAAATCGTGAAGTGCCTGGTGCGCGAGCCGCGCCTGCTGGTGCTCGACGAACCGACCGCCGTGTTGCTGCCGCAGGAGATCGAGGCATTGCTCTCGGTGTGTACGCGCGTGGCGCAGCAGGGCTGCGGCGTCGTGCTGGTCACCCACAAGCTGGCCGAGATCCAGCGCGTTGCGCGGCGTGCGACCGTCCTGCGCGGCGGCCGCGTGGTGGCGCGCTCGGACGCGCCCGCACAGGACATGGACGCGCTGGTGCGCGCGATGATCCAGCGCGACCTGCAGGCGCCTGCCGCCACGCCGGTACGGGGGTCTCGTGCATTCCGGCCGGCACCGGGCAGCCCGGCGCGCGAGGCGGCGCTGCTGGCCGACGGCCTCTCCGTGCGCGACGCCGATGGCGTGGTGCGCCTGGACAACTTTACCCTGCTGGTGGAGCCGGGCGAGATCGTGGCCATCGCCGGCGTCGAGGGCAATGGCCAGAGCGAGCTGGGCGCGGTGCTTTCGGGAATGCTGCGCCCCACCGAGGGGCGCTATTTCGTCTGCGGCGAGGACATGACGCGCGTCACGCCGCGCCAGCTCAGCGCTGCGGGCTGCGGCGTGGTGCCCGAAGACCGGCATGCGCTGGCCTGCGTGACAGGCATGAACGTCGCAGAGAACATCATGCTCGACCGCCTGGACCGGTTCCGGCGCTTCGGCCTCCTCGACCGCGCGGCCATGCGCCGCGAGGCGCTCGACCTCATGCAGCGCTACGACGTGCGCGCTGCCAGCCCCGACGTGCCGTTCGGAGGCCTTTCGGGCGGCAACCAGCAGAAGGCGGTGCTCGCGCGCGAGCTCACGCTCGAGGGCCTGCGCTTCCTGCTGGCGGCGCAGCCCACGCGCGGCCTGGATGTCGGCGCGGTCGAGGCCGTCTACGGCCACATCCGGGCCGCCGCGGACCGCGGGGTCGGCGTGCTGCTCATCTCGTCGGAGCTCGACGAACTGCTGAGCGTCGCCGACCGCGTGCTGGTGCTCTACCGGGGCCGGGTGATGGGCGCATGCCCCACGGCGGACGCGGACCGCGCGCGCATCGGTGCCTGGATGGCCGGGCGCCGTGACAAGGAAGATGTTGCAGAGGAGGTCGCCCCATGAGCGGTCCTGTACTTGCTTGGTCGCGGCTCAGGCCGACCCCTGCGCTGCAGGTCTCGGCAGCCGCCGTGCTGCTGGCCTTTGGCGTCGGTGCCTTGCTGATCGCCGCGCTCGGCGTGCCAGTGGGCGATGCGGTCGCCGCGTTCGCGGACGGCGCCTGGGGCTCGTCCTATGCGCTGGCTGCCTCGATCAACCGTGCGCTCGTGCTCATGCTGGTCGGCTTGGGTTTCATCCTGGCCGAGCGCGCGAACCTCACGAACGTGGGCGGAGAAGGGCAGATTGCCGTCGGCGGCATCACGGCCACGGCGCTCGCGCTGTGGCCACCAGTGGCGCAGCTTCCGTGGGGGCTGGCCTTCATCGTTCCAATGCTCGGCGCCTGCGCGGCGGGCGCGTTCTGGGGCGGCATCGCCGGCGTCCTGCGCGTCAAGATGGGCACCAACGAAGTCATCGCGACCTTGCTGCTTTCCTTCATCGCCATCTGGATGGTGTACGGCAGCGTGCAGTCCGAGCACCTGCTGCGCCGGCCGATGACGAGCAGCGCGACGCTGCCCGAGTCGCTGGAGATTCCGGTGGCGACCCAGCTGCCGCTACTCACTGGCGATGCGGGTACGCCGCTGCACGTCGGCCTGCTGATCGGGGTGGTGCTGGCGGTGGCGGTGGCGCTGCTGCTCAACCGCACGGTGACGGGACTGCAGCTGCGCGCGACCGGCCTCAACCCGCGCGCGGCTCGCCGCGCCGGCATGCCCATCGACCGCCTCGCCATCGGCGCGCTCTGCGCAGCCGGCGCCTTCGGCGGACTTGCCGGCGCCTTCATGCTGCAGGGCGAGCAGTACACGCTCAAGGCCGGCTTCTCGTCGGGCTACGGCTTCGACGGCCTGGTGGTGGGCCTGCTCGCACGCGGCAGCGCGACCGGCGTGGTTGCGGGCTCGCTGCTCTTCGGCTTCCTGCGTTCGGGCGGGATCAACATGGAAATGGTGGCGCAAGTGCCCACCGCCCTGGTCGTGGTGATCCAGGGTCTCATCATCGTGACGCTCGCCGGGGCAGCCATCGGCATCCAGCGCATGGAGGCGCGACGCAAATGATCGATCCCGAACTGGCCGCCGTCTTCGTCGGCTCGAGCATCCGGCTCGCCGCACCGTTGCTGCTCGCCGCCACCGGCGAGCTCGTGAGCGAACGGGCCGGCGTGCTCAACATGAGCGTGGAGGGCCTCATGCTGGCCGGCGCCTTCGCAGGCGCCACCGCCTCGTGGGCCACCGGCTCGCCGTTGCTCGGCCTGCTCTGCGGCGTGCTGTGCGTGCTGCCCATCGCGTGGCTGCAGGCCTTTCTGAGCATCACGCTGCGCGCCAACCAGATCGTCACCGGCATCGGCATCAACATCCTGGTGCTCGGCGCGACCACCCTGGGTTACCGGGCGATCTTCGGCAGCCGCTCGCGCGCCGAGATCCCGGGCCTGGACAAGTGGGCGCCACCCGGCCTGTCGGAGATCCCGCACCTGGGCGAGCAGGTCTTCCGGCAGGCATGGCTGCTCTATGCCGCCATCGTGCTGATCGTGTTGGTGGGCTGGGTGATGCGCGCCACTGCGCTCGGCCTGGCGATCCATGCCGCGGGCACGTCGCCGCAGGCGGCGAGCCATTCGGGGTTGAAGGTGAGCCGCATCCGGTACCGCGCCGTGCTGTTCACCGGCTTCATGTCCGCGCTGGCGGGCTGCTTCCTGTCGATCGGTGACATCCACACCTTCACGGAAGGCATGACCGGCGGCGCCGGCTACCTGGCGATCGCGGCGGTGATCTTCGGCAACTGGCGCCTCGGCCGGACTGTGATGGCCTGCTGTCTCTTCGGAGCCGCCACTGCGCTGCAGTTCCAGCTTCCTGCGATGGGCATCGAGGTGCCCAGCGCCCTGCTGATCGCCTTGCCCTACGTGCTCGCGCTGCTGGCGGTGGGCGGGCTGGTCGGTCGACAGGTCGCGCCCGCAGCGCTCACGAAGCCGTTGCCCGCGCAGGGCTGAAGCGCAGGTGCCGAGGATGCGGCCCTGCACGCGAGGCCGCCGGCCTCAGTCGCGATCCTCGTAGTAGCGGCGGTACTGCTCGCGCTCCCACTGGCGGCGGCGCCATTCGCGACGCTCGGCACGGCGCTCTTCCCAGCGTTCGGCGCGACGTTCCTCCCAGCGCGCGGCCGGGTCGTAGTAGACGGGCGGCGGAACGGAGTAGACCGGCCGCGGAGCCTGGTAGTAGGTCGGCGCCGGATAGGTATAGGCGGGGGCCGGCTCGCTCACGACCACGCCGGGGACGTTGATGCCAACGGACCAACTGGTGCCGGCGTTGGCCGTTGCGGCGACGGTCAGGGCGCCGGCGGCAACAAGGCCTGCGGCGGCAAGCTTGAAGACGGCTCGCGAGAGAATCATTTTTTCAACTCCAGAGGGCGGGGATCGCCCTGATGCGCTTCCAACGGACGGCGACCCGATACTGCGCACATCGCGACGGTGAAGAACGTTCCCAAATGTCACTGCGCCGCGAGGCCCTGCTGCGGTGTTTGCGATCCTTCGCGCATGTCTGGGCAACCATTGCCGTTCACCTCCCACTCACTTGTGAGCAAACGAAAAGGACTTCCGGATGAAAGAAGATGCAGTTCAAAGGTGCTGTAGGGCAGCGCGCAGGCCTGCACCTCGCCGGCCTTCAGCGCGGTGAGGGCTTGTGCCACGCCGTTGTAGGGGAGGTGGATCACGTTGAGCGCGGTCCCGGTCTTCATCTTGACCACCAGGCTCTTGAACATCTCGAGCGGGAGGTGGTTCAGCCCGCTGACGCCCGTCGTGCAGAAGCTCAGGCTGTCGGGCCTTTCGTGCGACAGCTTCGCCAGTTCGGGCAGGTCTTGGCCTGAGCGACGTAGCGCGCTCCCACGGCGCTGCTGGCGCCGGGGCGGTTCGCCACGACCGCTTTTGGCGTAGGCGAGTCCTGAGGGAATCCAAGGCTCGCGCTTCGGTTTACGCGTGCCTCCGAGTACAGCACAAGGGGTTGGGCTGCTGCCGGTTTCAAAGACTGGACTGCCCCTGGTCCGATAGACAAACTCCGCCTATCCTTTGAGCATAGGAGGGAGTGCCATGAGCACCCAGAGGTTACGCCGGAATTCAAGGAAGAGGCGGTCAAGCAGGTCATCGAGCGCGGGTCCTCAGTGCCAGATGTCGCAGCGCGCTTAGGCGTCTCGGCCCATAGCCTGTACAAGTGGGTCAAGGCGGTTGCGCCGGATAAATCTGAACAACAGTCCAAGGAACTGCTGGAACCCAAGAGCGAGATCCTTCGGCTACGCGCGCAAAATGCGTCGAGTCGAAGAGGAGCGTGACCTGCTAAAAAAAGCCGCGCGGTACTTTGCCAGGGAGCCCGAGTGAAGTACCGCTTCATGAACGAGCACCGTCATGAATACCCGCTGGCCATGATGTGCCGGGTTCTGCAGGTGGCACGGGCTGGTTTTTATGCGTGGTTGCAATGCCCCGTGTCTGACCGGGCCAAGGACGATACGCGGCTGCTGGAACTCATCCGCCACTCATACGCCGCCAGCCATGGTGTCTATGGTGCTCGTCGCGTCTTTGGCGACCTCCGCGAAGCCGGTGAGAGCTGTGGCCTGCATCGTGTGGAGCGACTCATGCAGCGCCACAAAATCAAAGCCATACGAGGCTACAAAAAGCCCCGCGCCATTGCCGGTCGCCCGTCCATCATCGCGCCCAACCATCTGCAGCGCGAGTTCATGGTCGATGTGCCCAACAAGGTGCGGGTCACCGACATCACCTACATCCGGACCTGGCAAGGCTGGCTGTATCTGGCGGTGGTGCTGGACCTCTACGCCCGAAAGGTCGTGGGATGGTCCATGAAGCCGACGCTGGGCAGGGAGCTGGCACTGGACGCATTGCTGATGGCTGTGTGGCGCCGCAAACCGCAGCAACGGGTCCTGGTGCATAGCGACCAGGGCAGCCAATATGGAAGTGACGACTTCAAGCGCTTCTGCGCAGCCCACAACCTCGAGCCGAGCATGAGCCGACGGGGCAACTGCTGGGACAATGCCATCGCCGAGTCCTTCTTCAGCAGCCTCAAAAAGGAGCGCATCTACAAGACCCGGGATCTAGCGCGCGCCGATGTCTTCGACTACATCGAGGCGTTCTACAACCGAACCCGCCGCCACAGCCATCTGGGCGGCATCAGCCCCGAGGCGTTCGAACGCGCCTCGGCTTGAGGCAGGGGTTTGTCTACCGGACCGGGAGCAGTCCACTTGCGCTTTGACCCACTCGGTGCACACGCCTGAAAGGTTGCTCTGCGCGCGACGCTGGCCAACTTGGGCCGCATATGCCCGATCATCCGCCAGTTGGGGGCAGGACTCCATGGAAATCAACAAGTCGCGCTCCAAGGAATACCGATTTGCATTGGTGAGCTTTTCGAGTAGTATTAGAGCACTCGATACAAAATCTTCGCTCTGCATTCACGCATGCGCTCCCTCAGGTAGCGATGCCAGCAAGTACTCATGTTCGCCACCGAACTCCAGCCCCGCGCACGTCGAGAGGCGTTCTCGTGGAGCGCGCCCCCAGGGCGCGCTGCGCTCTATGAAGCCAGCATCGAGCAACTGCGCGCGAGCTTCACGTATGACGCCATGCTCGGTGAGAGTGTTCGGGCGCCGAAAGTCACGCTCGCGAATCATGGTGGTCGATTAATCTGGTTGGTCGAAGTCCTCCAGAGCGATCCCGCCGTGGTTACCTTCTACCGCCGCGGATATTGTCCCAACTGCAAGCGGCAGTTGCGCGCACTCCGAGTGCGGCCGCCTAACCTGCTGCTTTTCGGCGCGCGCTTGCTAGCCATCTCGCCTCAACGCCTCGATGGCTCTTTGTCGGCGGGCTGGCGCAACGCGATCGGGTTCGACGTGTTGAGCGACATCGGCAATGCTGTCGCACGAAGCGTTGCAATTGTTCGTACGCTTTCCGAGCTCTTGCATGATGCTCTGCGCCCCAGCAACAAGGCGTTGTCGGACATCAAGAGCGATGAAGGCTGGGAGTTGCCTTTGGCGGCCACCTACGTCGTCGCGGGCGGCCGGCGGATCGCGATGGCCTTGGTAGGTATCGGCTATCGACATCGTCTCACTTCCGAATACCTCACGAACTCGCTGCGAGGGGTGCGGTCGAAGTGAATGGCAAGCCAGACAATCAGGCCCCGTTGCCGCGAACAGGGTCATCAGATGCGGTGTTGCCACTCGTGTCGCGACCACTGTTGATGGGTTTGATGTGGGCGGCTCTGACGGTCGCGATTTTCTCCGGTTGGTTCGTCGTGACGCGATTCAGCGTGACGCGCGAACTCCGCCTGTGGGATGTCACCGCCTTGCGGTACGGAATCGGCGCGATCGTGCTGGCGCCTTCGCTGTTGCTGCGTGGACGACGGTTGCCGGCTGCCCGATGGCGCGAGGGTCTTCTGTACGCCTTCCTGTGGGGTGTGCCTTTCGTGTTGCTAGTCGCTCTCGGCCTGCAGCAAACATCGGCGGCGCAGGCGGCTGCGGTCGCGCCGACTCTCATGCCGGTGTTCGCCGGCTTGCTGGCGTGGTCGTTCTTGAAGGAAAAGCCAAACCAGGTCCGCCTTTGGGGCTACGCGTCGATCGTGGCGGGCCTTGCCTGCATGCTGGCTTTCGGGGGCACGGCTTCCGGCGCGCCCAGTCCGGCCGGTATCGTCGCGCTGGTGTGCGCTGCCTCGATGTGGGCCATCTATACGGTGCTTTTTCGCCGCAGCAGCCTTTCTGCGGTCCAGTCGGCGGCGCTGATCTGCGTGTGGTCCGCGCTCGTCTTCATTCCTGTGTATCTGCTGTGCGGCCTCAGCCGGCTGGCGCTGGCCTCGTGGCCCGAGATCGCGCTTCAGGCCTTCTACCAGGGCATCCTCATGAGCGGCGTGGCGCTCGTGTCCTTCAACCGCTCCGTGGCGCTGCTCGGTCCCTCCGCCGCCACGGCGCTCATCGCCCTGATACCGGTGTCGGCACTGCTGCTCGGCATCCCCGTCCTCGGGGAGCTTCCTTCGATCGCGGAATGCATTGCGATGGCTGCGGTGGTTGCAGGTGTCTTCCTGGCCGCTCGCCCAGCGCGTTCGAATGCCCCGGCTTCTCCGGGCCCCCCACCCGCCACACCCATCCAAGGAGACCGTCCCGCATGATCCGTTTCTACTTCCATCCCACTCCCAATCCCGCGAAAGTCGCGCTCCTTCTCGAGGAGACCGGCCTTGCCTACGAGGCGATCCCGGTGGACACCAGTAAGGGCGAGCAGCATGCCGCGGCCTTCCGGGCCATCAACCCGAATGGAAAGGTGCCGGCGATCGTCGATACGCAAGGGCCCGGCGGCAGAGAGGCTCGCGTCTTCGATTCGACGGCGATCCTGCTCTACCTCGCAGAAAAGAGCGGCCAGTTGCTTGGTGCACCCGAGGATCGGCCGGAATTGCTGTCGTGGCTGATGTTCATTGCGTCGGGACTCGGACCGTTCTCGGGACAGGCAGTGCACTTTCAGCATGCGGCGCCCGAGGGGCTGGACTACGCGGTGAACCGGTATCGACGCGAAGCACAGCGGCACTACCAGGTGCTGGAAGACCATCTCGCGGGGCGCGACTATATCGTCGGTAACGGCTTCACCATCGCGGACATCTCAGCGTGGGGCTGGATCGACCGGGCTTCCCGCGTCCTCAAGACGCCGGAAGATCCGCTCGCGGCCTATCCCGCGCTCAAGCGCTGGTTCGCGAGCGTGGATGCCCGGTCTGCGGTGGCACGTGCGCGCGCACTGTCCAAGAGCCATGTCTTCAAGTCCGTGAACGACGACGAGACCAAGCGGGCACTGTTCCCGTCCAACTATCCGGCCAACGCCTGAAGAACCATCGGAGCATTGAAATGGAATTAAAGAACAAGCGCGTGCTCGTCACCGGCGGTTCGAGCGGAATTGGCCTGGCCCTTTCGCAGGCGCTGCTTGCCCAGGGCGCTTGTGTATTCATCACCGGCCGGCGTCGCGAAGCGCTCGACAAGGCACTTGGCGTCCTCGGTTCGGCGAGCGGCGGATGCGCGGATGTCGCCACGCCCCAGGGGCGAGAGGCCACGCTGGCCCAGGCGCTGGCAGCCCTCGGTGGACTGGACATCCTCGTGAACAACGCCGGTGGCGTTCGTGCCGGACGGCTGGAGAATACCGCCGAGGCCGACATCGAGGCGATGGTCGCCGTGGACCTGCTGGCGCCCATCCTGCTCACGCGCGCGGCGATGCCGGCGCTGCGCGCGAGCGGCGACGCGATGGTCGTGAACGTCGCCTCGGGCATCGCACTCGTCGGTGCGCCGTTCTATGCCACCTATGCAGCGGTGAAATCCGGCTTGGCGCGTTTCGGCGAAGCCATGCGGCGCGAACTCAAGGGCGAACGAATCCACGTTCTGACGGCCTACCCGGGCGGAACCGACACACCGATGATGAAGACCAACCGAGCAGGTCCCGAGCTGGGCTTCTCGCGCGAACCCGCCTCGGCCGTGGCCGACGCCATCGTCGAGGGCATGATGTCGAACGCGCTCGAGGTCGTGCGAGGCGGCGAGGCCCGCGCGAAGATGATCGCGCTCAATCGCGACGACCCTGCAGCGGTCGACGCACGGTTTCTTTCGCTCAAGGCTGCGCTGGAGGAGTCTGTAAAGGACCACAGCGCACTGTGAGGGCATCGGCGCGACATGGTGCTTGCCGCGTACGAAGCCCGATCCTCGACGCATACCTTTCCATCACGAACACGAAACCTGCTGCTTGCTTATGGCACGTCCTCGCGAATTCGATGAATCCGCCGCGCTCGACGTGGCCATCCAGTGCTTCTGGTCGCGAGGCTACGAAGCAACCTCCGTGCGCGACTTGGCCGATGCGATGGGCATCTCCGGTCCGAGCCTTTACAACGCATTCGGCGACAAGCGCACTCTCTATCGGCGCGCACTCGATCACTATGTTGAGCGAGGCTTCTGTGACCGTGTGAGGCGCTTCGAGTCGCAGCTCGCACCGCTAGACGCGATCGCCGCCTTCTACGACGAGATCATCGAGTTGTCGCTCGCCGATCCGCAACGAAAGGGCTGCCTGATCGTGAATTCGGCGCTCGAACTCGCACCGCACGACCCGGAGTTCCAGGCCGTCCTGGCCGACGTCCTGCGCGACATGGAGGGCTTCTTTCTTCGCTGCGTGAGGGCGGGGCAGGCGCTGAGGACGATCAATTCGGGCGTGCCAGCAGTGGACCTTGCCCGCATGTTGCTCAGCGTGCTGATGGGCTTGCGCGTTCTCGCGCGCTCCCGACCCGAGCCGGAACTGCTCCGAGGGCTGGTGCGGCCGGTGATGACCCTGCTGGAAGGCAACGAACGCGTTCAACCTAGGACCAGGCAATGATCGATTTCTACTACTGGCCGACCCCAATGGTCAAAAAATCACGATGTATTTCGAGGAGGCCGGCCTCGACAGACCGATCCGATCTGCGCCGTTTCTTCGACTTTTTCTAGCGCCGACTCTCGATCGACATTGCAGTTCCTTTAGTTCAAATTTGATTCCGTCGACCGGTGATCAGACCGACAGGTGATTCAGCGTGGGCTAGCTGCTTGTTGTAACGGCGGCCGAAACGGCTGGCGGTTAGAGGTCGAGTACCAGTGTCGGACTGCATGCTCGCGAGCAGCAGACCATCATTGTTCTGTTGCTCGCCCGCTCTGCTTCGGTCAGGATCTCGTCCCGATGGTCCGGGATGCCCTCCAGCACGCGGACTTCACAGGCACCGCAGATGCCCTGTCGGCAGGAGTAGTCCACGTCCACGCCGGCCTCGAGCAATGCGTCGAGGGTGCTCATGTCCGGTTTCACGAGCACGCGTCGATTGCTCTTCGCGAGCCGCACCTCGAAGCTGCCCGCATCCGCGGGCAGTGCGGCGGCGCCGAAGCGTTCCATGTGAACGCGCGCCGGATCGAGATCCCGCGTTGCCTCGGCGAAGGCATCCAGCATGCCCGCGGGACCGCAGCAATAGAAATGCGCTCCGGGCTCCGCCTTCGCCACCAGCGTGGCCAGGTCGAGGCGTCCGGCGGTCTCGCTGTCGTGCAGGCAGACCCGGTCGCCCAGCTGTCGAAGCTCGCGCACGAAAGGGGCCGCCGCGGTACCGCGCGCGGCATAGTGCAGGCGCCAGGAGCGGCCCGCGCGCTCGAGCGCACGCGCCATCGGAAGCAGCGGCGTGATGCCGATGCCTCCCGCGATCAGCACGGCGGGACCCGTGTCGTCGGCCAGTGCGAAATGATTGCGCGGCGCCGAGACCCGGATCACGTCGCCGACACGAAGCCGCTCGTGCACATGAGCGGATCCACCCTGGCCGGATGGCTCGCGCTTCACGGCCAGCACGTAGATGCCTTCGTCGCCACGCACGACGGAGTAAGGACGGGTCAGTCCGTCGCGCAGGCGCACGTCGACGTGGGAGCCCGGTGACGCCGGAGGGAGTGCCAGGCCATCGACGCCGCTCAGCTCCATGCTGAGCACGTCGGGCGATTCCAGGCGCATGGCGCTCACCTGAACCCGCAGGAGCGCGTCGGCCTGCGAGGGGGTGTCGGTGGTCGTTTGCTGCATGTCCGTTCGGGGCCGCATCGGATGCGGCCTCGTCATCCTTCCTCGTTACTGCTGCACGGCCAGGCCGGCTGCCTTGATCACCTTGCTGAACTTGGTGACGTCCTTCTCGAGCCACTTGCGCGCCTCAACAGAGCCCACAAAGGTGGGCTGCACGTCGAGGTCGTTGAGCTTCTTCACGATCTCGGGGTCCTTCATCGTGGTCTGCAGCGCGGACTCGAGCTTGGCGATTACCGGTGCCGGCGTGCCCGCGGGCGCCGACAGGGTCACGAGCTGCTCGTTGTCGTCCATCTCCGCGTAGCCCTGCTCGCCCGTCGTGCCGACCTGGGGCATGGCCTTGAGCCGTTCATGGCGCTGCACCGCGATGTTGTGGATGCCGTTGCCCTCGAAGTTGCGCACGATGGTGCTGTAGGGCAGCGCGCAGGCCTGCACCTCGCCGGCCTTCAGCGCGGTGAGGGCTGGTGCCACGCCGTTGTAGGGCACGTGGATCACGTTGAGCGCGGTCCCGGTCTTCGTCTTGACCAGGCCCTTGAACATCTCGAGCTGGAGGTGGTTCAGTCCGCTCACGCCCGTCGTGCAGAAGCTCAGGCCGCCGGGCCTTTCGTGCGAGAGCTTCACCAGTTCGGGCAAGGTCTTGGCCTGCACCGACGCGTTGGTCGCGAACAGCGAGGTGTAGACGGCCACGCCACCCAGCGGGGCATAGTCCTTCAGCTGGTATTCGAAGTTCGGAACGATCAGGTTCAGGAAGCCGAAGGCCGAGCCGGAGGCGATGAACAGCGTGTATCCGTCCGGCTTGGCCTGGGCGACATAGCGCGCTCCCACGGCGCTGCCGGCACCGGGGCGGTTCACCACCAGCACCGGCTGGCCGAGGAGGTCGCGCAGCTTCTCGGCGATGACGCGCGCCGTCGCATCGAGGCTGCCGCCGGGCGCGAAGGGCACGATGATGCTCACCGGCTGCCTGGGGTAGTCGATCTCGGCCGCCTGGCTCTGCGCGAGGCCGAGGCTGAAGAGGCCGGCCAGAACAATGGAACGGATCAGCGCTCGCGCGCCGGGTCGGGCATGGGGGGATTTCATCGGGGGTCTCCTGGTATTTGGCATGTAGGGGCAGGGCAGCGGGGCGTGGGCGCCTCTTGTGCTGCCGTTGTTTGCAACCGGCTCAGGCCGAGGCGGCTGGCAGATCCTTGGGACGCGCGGTGCCCATGAGCTCGTCGGACTCGGTGGGGTCAAGGGCCTCGGGCAGAACCGTCTGCGTGGCGCGAACGCCATAGAGGTACGGGTGGTCGGGTCCGACGGGCCGCTGGCCGTCCACGCAGGCGCGCGCCGCCTCCATGAGCGAGCGGCGCATCGCGACCACGGCACGGTCGCTGCTCCCCAGGTGCTCGCGGGTGCGGTCCACGATGGGACCTGCCGACTCCGACACCATCGCGTCCTGCGCACGGATACCCGCGATGCCCGTGAAGGAGACGGTCTTCTGCTGCTGCCGATCGATCAGGTAGTCGTTGTCCAGCCGTTCGGTGGGACGCGTGGTGCCGGGAATCACCCGGCGGTGCGCATAGTCGCCGTTGCGCCAGGCCGTGAGTTCCTTCTCCTCCAGCGGACGGTCCGGCCGGAAGGTGGCGCACAGCACCCAGCAGCGCTCGTCGGTCATCGGCACCCACATGCGCACCAGCCGGGCTTCGGCGGGGTGCGGCGGAATCATCGTGTAGAACGGCAGCAGGAACTGGTTCACGCGCCAGTAGCGCTGGCTCTCGTCGACGCGACGGCCATTGCAGGCCAAAAAGCCGGAAGGCGTCGGCACGATCTTCCACAGCGGCGCCTTGTCGTTCTTGAAGAAGCGCCCCGTCAGCGCGCGGTCGTCGTCGTGGGTCTTGTCGACGAGGCTGTGCAGGAAGCCCACGTGCGCGCTGTCGAGCTCTCCCTCCATGGCCTGCGCATAGTTGCAATCCTGTTCCCAGCGCGAGACGTAGACGTGCGAGGAAGGCAGCCCGAGCCATTCGAAGTCGGGCAGCGGCGGCATCTTGTCGGGCTCGCCCATGTAGACCCAGAGCACACCGCCGGCGATGCGCGCCGGGTAGGCGCGCGCGCGCACCTTGCATCGCATGGGGCTGTCGGATGCCTCGGTCGGCATGTCGAGGCACTCGCCATCGACGCCGAATTTCCAGCCGTGATAGACGCAGCGAACGCCGCCTTCCTCGTTGCGTCCGAAGAAGAGGCTGGCGCCGCGGTGCGGGCAGTGCTGGTCGAGCACGCCGACCCGGCCTTCGGTGTCGCGGAACACCACGAGTGCTTCGCCGAGCAGTTGCAGGCGCACCGGCGCCTCGTCGGCGGCCGGCACTTCGGCCTCGGTCATGGCCGGTGTCCAGAAGCAGCGCATCAGTTGGCCCATGGGAGTGTCAGGGCCGGTGCGGGTCAGGAGGTCGTTGTTTTCTTTGCTGAGCATGGTTCGCGTGGGGTTGTCTTGGAATGGAGGAAGTCAGTCCGCGGGATCGGCGTCGAGGCTGTCGTCGCCCATGCGCGGCAGGTTCTCGATCAGCTGGTGCAGGTCCGCGCGCAATCGCTTGACCTGCGCCGCGCTCATACCGTGGGTCAGGCGCGTTTCGCGCTGCAGCGAGGTGCTGTAGAGCTCCTGCGAGAGCGAGCGCCCGGTCTCGGTCAGGCTGATCGTCATCTCCCGCCCATGCCGGGCGAGAACGACCAGGCCCTGCTGGCTCAGGACCTGGAGGCTTCGGCTGGCCGCGGCCTTGTCGACATCGGCGGCGGCAGCCACGAACGCGGCGCTGCACTCGTGCTCGACGCCCAGCGCCAGCAGCAGCCGGTATTCGGTGGTCCCGATGTCCCAGCGCTGCATGTAGTAGCTCGAAGCGCTGCGACTTAACCGCACGGACAGGCTCGTGACCAGCCAGCCGATGAAGTCGGTGGCGAGCCCGGGCACCGGGCGTCCCACGACGGGGTCATGGCCGTCGTGTCTGCGCTCCTGCGTCCTGCCGGGAGGGCTGGCGCGCTGGGCGCGCCGAGGTGTGGAGAGCGTTTTCTTGGCCGGCATGGTGGGTTCGGAAGCTTGCGAAACGCTAATTGTTGATCTATCAACGTTGATGTGTCAACAATGAATTCGGCAGGCCCCCGATGCACGCGTTGGCGCTGCTCAGTCGGCCGTGGCCCCGGTCGCCTTGATCACGGGCGCCCACTTCAGGATGTCGCTGCGGATCCGCTGGTCGTACTCCTGCGGCGAGGACCCCAAGGGGTCGAGGCCCATCGTCAGCAGGCGGTCGGCGAAGGCCTTTGTCCGCACCGATCGCGCAATGTCGGAACTGATCCTGGCGATGACGGCGGAGGGCGTGCCCGCGGGCGCGACCAGGCCGACGCTGCTGGTCGCCGAGACGTCGGGAACCGTTTCCGCGACCACGGGGATGTCAGGCACGCTGGCTGGCCGCTTCGGGCTGAACAGGGCGATCGGCTTGAGCTTGCCGGCCTTGATGAGCGCCTCGCTGGCGTAGTATGTGTCCATCAGCAGGGGCACCTGGCCGCCCATCACGTCCTGCTGCGCGGGAGCGCCTCCGCGGTAGGGGACATGCACGATGTTCACGCCGGTCCTGGACTTGAGAAGCTCCATGACGAGGTGATGGGCCGTGCCGCTGCCGGGACTGGCATAGCTGAGCTTGCCGGGATCCTTGCGCGCGAGTTCGAGCACCTCCTGCAGGGTGTTGGCCGGCAGCGATGGATTGGCCACGAGGATGATGTGCTGCACGCCGATCTCCGAGATGGGCAACAGATCCTTGAGGGTGTCGTAGGGAAGGTTCGGGCGCAGCGTGGGATTGATGGCATGCGAGGACACCACGATCCCGAGGGTGTAGCCGTCGGGCTGTGCCTTCGCCACCGTGTTGGTTGCCAGCACGGTCCCGGCCCCCGGCCTGTTGTCCGCGATGACCGGCTGTCTCCAGAGTTCGCCGAGGTGCTGGCCGACCAGCCGGCCCTGCGAGTCGGTGGACCCTCCCGGCGGAAAGGGAATGATCAGCCGGACGGGATGATTGGGCCAGGGGTCCTGCGCACGGGCTGCCCAGGGGCCGAACGCCAGCGGCAGCAGGAAGAGCGCAGAGCGGCTTCTGTATTTCATGGGGGTCTGTCTCCTGTGAATGTTCTGTCTCTTGCTCGGCAAGGCGCCATCCATCCAAGCATCCGGTCCCGGTCCGTCTCGGCCCGAAACCGCGCCTTGATACTTGCATTATGAAAATAAAAAACCAAGCCCGCAATCGGTGTTTGGCATCCCAGGACGGACTGGCGAGGCGGTCCAGGGCGATCGCGCTCGACCGGATCGCTGCGCTATCCTCGGAAACCCTTGCTCAAGCAGCTCGCGCTGGCAGTCATGGCCTCAAAGAAGAAGCTTCCCCTGGAGAACTGGATCTCCTACCGTTTCGGCCTGGTGGCCTCTCGCGTCGGCGCGGTGATGGCCGCCAAGTACGTCGAACAGCACCAGCTCACGATGCCGGCCTGGCGCTCGTTGGCCGTGATCGCTCGCTATGGGCCTCTTTCGGCGGGCGAACTGGGCGCCAAGACCTCCTCGGATCCCTATCGGGTGGTGCGTTCCATCGATCTGCTGGTGAAGCGGGGCCTGATCACGCGCGAAGCGGACCCCGCCGACCGCCGGCGCGCCAGCCTTCAACTGACCCCGCGTGGCCGCTCGATCTACGACGAGATCGAGCAGGGCGCGATGACCAACGAATTCTTCCTGCGCGCGGGGCTGACCAGCCAGGAAGTGCGCAGCCTCGAGAGCATCCTGGAACGCATCGATGCGCAGGTGGCGGCGCTCGCGCAAGGCGTGCTGGCCACGAGGCAAGGCGAAGACGATTGAAGGGCCCGCGCTCGCGCCATGCGGGCACGACGCATCGTTTTTCGCGGGCATAAGCCAACTTGCGAGGCGACATAATCATTTGCATAATGCAATTAATTGATCCCGATCACGGGGTCGAGGCAATGTCGCCAGCGTCCATTTCGCAAGCCCTCATCCATGAACGACACCGCGTCTCCTCGTCAGCAACCGATCGCTTTTCTCGGCAAGCGCCAGCAGGGCGGTGGCTATGGCAAGCAACCCGGGCGTTCCGACGACTTCCTGACCTTGGTGGAGCCGGGAACGCCGTGCGGGGAGCTGATGCGCCGCTATTGGCATCCGGTCGGGATCTCGGCCAAGGTCACGAGCGATCCGGCGAAGGTGCAGATCCTGGGGGAGGACCTGATCCTCTTTCGTGATGGCAAGGGTCGCGCGGGATTGCTGCACGAGCATTGCGCGCACCGTGGCAGCTCGCTGTACTACGGCAAGGTGGAGGACGAAGGGATCCGCTGCTGCTATCACGGGTGGCTGTTCGCCGTGGACGGCGCATGCGTCGAGCAGCCGTGCGAGCCCGGCGGCGGACAGCATCGCGACAAGTGCCGGCAGCCCTGGTATCCGGTGGAGGAGCGCTACGGCCTGGTGTTCGCCTACATGGGGCCGCTCGACGCGATGCCCCCCTTGCCGCACTATGACGTCCTGGAGGAGCTGGGCCCGGACGAGGAACTGCAGCAGGAGGACAAGAGCTTCTACATCGGCGGCGGCACAACGGCCGAGAACCCCGTGGCGCCCTACAGCTGGCTGCAGAACTTCGAGAACGTGATGGATCCCTTCCATGTCGTGATCCTTCACTCCCGCTTCAGCGGCGTGCAGTTCCGGCAGCAGATGGCCGTCATGCCGAATGTCGAGTGGGAATTGTGCGACCACGGCGTGATGTATCGCTCGGTCCGCCAGACCGAGTCGGGCGTACTCACGCGCATCACGCAAACCCTTCTTCCGAACGTGCGCATCGTTCCCTCGATCGAGCTCACGCCCGGCAAGGGTCGCGAGGTGGCGTGGCTGGTTCCCGTCGACAGCCATCACCACCGCTCGTTCGGCGTGGCCAGGGTGCCGAAGAACGAGGAACCGCTCTATTCACGCCGCTCGCGGATGGCGACGCACGAGGGCAAGACGTGGTGGGAGATGAGCGAGCAGGAGCACAAGCAGTTTCCCGACGACTATGAAGCGCAGTCCAGCCAGGGAAGCATCCCCGCCCACAGCGACGAGCACCTCGCGACGAGCGACAAGGGCGTCGTGATGCTGAGGAGGCTCCTGACCCGGCAGATCCGCGCGATCCAGGAAGGCGCCGTTCCCGAGGGCACCGGGCCCGAGTCGCAACGAGTGATCGTACGAGCGGGTAACTACTTCGAGTGAGGTTCGAGGCGACGACAGCATGGCCGCGTCGCTCTGGGCCTCGTTCGCCCGCATTGCAACAGCCGATGAGCAAAGATCATGATGAATGGAAACAACGAGAACTCCCGGATCGCCATCGTTGGCGCGGGGCTGATCGGCCGCGCGTGGGCGGTCGTATTCGCGCGATCGGGCTTCGACGTGTGCCTCTACGACATGTCGGCGCAGGCCTTGAAGGATTGCGAACAAGCGGTCCTAGAAAGCCTCGAGGACCTGAATGGCTATGGTCTTCTTGAGGAGAGCCCGGAGGCGATCGTCCGAAGGATTTCGACCACCACTTCCTTGCTGGAGGCCGTGAACGGAGCGATCTTCGTGCAGGAGAACGTTAGAGAGACGCTGGAGACGAAGAGGCAGATCTTCTCGGAGTTGGACCAACTGGTGGCGCCGGGCGTCCCCATCGCGAGTTCGACCTCGTGGATTCCGTCTTCGCGATTCACCGAGGATCTGTTGCATCGTGATCGTTGCCTCGTCGGGCACCCGATCAATCCGCCCCATGTCGTTCCTCTCGTGGAAGTCTGTCCAGCCCCCTGGACCTCGCGCGAGGCGGTCGAGTGCGCGCAGCGTATCTACCGGGCTGCCGGACAGTCGCCGGTGCTCCTGCGCCAGGAGATCGAAGGTTTTCTCGTCAACCGTGTTCAGGGCGCGGTGCTCAACGAAATGATGTCGCTGCACGAGCAGGGGTATGCCTCGGTGGAAGATCTCGATGCGGTGATGCGGGATGGGCTGGGCATGCGGTGGGCGTTCATGGGGCCGTTTGAAACCATCGACCTGAATGCGCCTGGCGGTCTGCTCGACTACGCGGATCGGTTCGGGCCGACCTACCAGCGCGTCGCTCGGGAAAGCATACCGTTCGATTGGAATGCCGAGGCTCTCGGGCTGATGGAGGCAGAGCGCCGCGACCGGTTGCCGCTATCGCGGATTACGGAGCGATCGGGGTGGCGGGACCGCTGCCTGATGCAACTCGCGGCGCAGAAGCGAAAGTTCGTCGCCGACGGCGCGGACTGACGCGGTCCGGCGCGCCGTGGCGATATTGAACGAGTGGCAGTGTCGACGCCCATGCGCATCAAGGCACTGCTACTGACACGGGCGCCGTGCCCAGGGGCCGGCCGCCAGGGCCGGCAGCGAAGCTTAGCAGGGGCGTGACCGGCACTTGGCCGACGCCGAGTTTGTCCCAGTCGCACACGCTGTCTGGGAAGACGATTGCCAGCCGCGCCTTCTGATCGTCGGTGAACCGCGCGCCGCCATCGGTAGCGTCGCCGAGGTCCAAGGGCTTCACCTGACACTTGTAGATGCTCTCGGCGCGTGGGCCGCCAGCCACCTGGCGCGGCGACGACTGCTGCTTCACGGGCAGGCCGCGTCTTCGACGCCGATGGTGGTGGCGAGGTCGGCGGCGTTGGCGCTGTACGTCTGCGAAACTTGTCGCAGGCCAGTCGATGGCCCGCCATCGCTCTGTCGGGCTTTGGCCGGCCCGAAGACATGGAGCGGTCAAAGGCAGAGGGATTGAAGTCGTGTAGTCGAGGCAAACACCGTTACGAAAGGCGCGATCAAGCCCAGGCGCTGCAAGGCGCGCGGATCTTGAGGATCTTCGCGTCACGGTAGTGCTGCGCTGCGCCGGTCTCCTCGATGAAGCCCATGCAGCCATGCACCTGCATGCCTAGCGAGGTGATCTCCAGGCTCATCTCGGTGCCGTAGCCGCTTGACCAGCGACATCATGAATCGGAAAAGGCCTGGTTGTGTTTGCGCGCGCCGGCATCGGGATGGTGCCGCGTGGTTTCCTGGGCCGCGGCGTCCACGATGGCATTGCACGGCTGCCTTCGGTGTAGGCACGTATGGTCATCAGCGTGCGTTTCACGTCGGAGTTATGGATGATCGCCGCGCTCGCATCGATCGAGTGGCCGACTGGATAGCAGGGTGGCTGTTCCCCCACGTACTGACGCTTTCACCGCCCACCGGGCTGGAGCGCAGATTTCACCAGTCAGCTTCCACGGGAGCCAACACCTCATGGAGCACAAAGAAGCAAACGGCCCAGAAACACATGGATGCTAGGTTACGACCGCTTATGGCGGAGGGGCGAGCCCTGAGGGAACCGAAGGCTCACGCTTCGGTTTACGCATGCCTCCGAGTACAGAACAAGAATTTGCTCTTCTAGATCCGGCCTGCGCCTGTCGGCATCCTTTCCGACATCCGTGGCGAAGGCCGCCGACTATGCTTTTCCAACAGGTTGGAAGTCTTGACTCGGAAGTTCGATTCCAACTTCGCCCTTATCCGCCCCATCCGAAATGTCTTTGATGAACTCACCGTCCTTCCATTCGTTCGTTCTGAGAAAACAGCCAAAGATGCCCGCTTTAAGCGGTGGCGGGCGCGATGCGCTGTCGCATTCCGAGCGTTATCAGGAATGGGAATTTCACTATAGTCTTATGCCGGTGCCGGCGCGCGCCGCCTTCTTCGGCACCGCGCAAATCCATCGTGAGGGCAAACGTCATTGTGAGCTGCCGATCTTCGAACCGCAGTGCAATGCGCTCGCCTCGATCGACCTGTTGCGCGAGCAATGCCTCGCGTGGATCGAGAACTGCCCGGTTGTGGCGAATCAGCCGGCGACTTCCGCGAACTGAGCCATGGACTGGATATCCTGGGTGAAATGGGCCGCGTTCGTCGCCTCGGTCGGCGCCGTTTAGCTGGTTGCATCGAATGCGAAGGACTAGCGCAATACTGGGTTCTGGGTATTTCTCGCGAGTAACGCCCTTTAGGTTATCTGGGACCTATATTCACACGCTTGGGCGCTTATTGCGCTCCAGGTTTGCCTGGCCGCCATGAATCTGCGCGGCCTCCAAAAGACTGAGAGTGCTTCGCAGAGTTGATCGGCGAGGGACACGGGCCGGAAAATGGCCTCGTCGGGAGAACACCCCCAGCGTCTTCGTTCGAGCAACGCTTAGCCATATGGAAAGCACAAGGGCACCTATGGGTTCTGCCCGTTACTAGGATCGCGCCTTCGAGAACCAGATCTGCGCAGTGGCACTTCTGAATTTTGGTTACCCTCTTCGCTGCTTTCGGATGCCCCAACAGCTCGACTTACGATTGAACACAGCTCAATGGAGCTGCTTCGCGCCGCCGGGATCGCTGGCTCCTGCACTTCCGCCCTTCTCTTCAACGTTGCTTGAATGACTACCTCCGAGATCTTCCTCGTCGCGATGTTGATCATCTTCTCGGTGCCGTACCTCGTTTGGCGCCTGGGGCGTACCGAGTACTTCGCACCTCTCGTCGTGGTGCAGATCATTGCTGGGATCGTGTTGGGGCCGGGCGTGCTGGGCACGGCGTTTCCGGACTACTACACGTTCGTCTTCAACGGGCCGGTGATCCAGTCGCTCAACGCCATCGCCCAATGGGCCGTCATGATGTTCGTCTGGATCGCGGGCATCGAGCTCGACTTGCGCAAGGCTTGGGGGCACCGCCGAGAAAGCGGCATCACGGCAGGCTTGGCGCTCGGCGTGCCGTTGGCCTTCGGTGCCGTGGCAGCGCTTGCCTTGCTGCCCTACCCGGGCTGGATGGGCGCCCGTGGCACGTCCTGGCAGTTCGTGCTGGGCATCGGCATGTCGTGCGCAGTGACGGCCCTGCCCATCCTGATCCTGCTAATGGAGAAGCTGCAGATCCTGCGTCAGCCGATAGGCCAGCGCATCCTGCGCTACGCGAGCCTGGACGACATCGCCATCTGGGGCGTCTTGGCGCTGATCCTCATGGACTGGGAACGGGTCGGCAGGCAGGCGGGCTTCCTGGCAGTCTTCGCCGTTGCTTCGATCCTGTTCCGCCGGCTGATGATCCGCGTCCCGGAGCGCGATCGCTGGTACGCCGGGCTGATCTGGCTGGCAGCCTGTGGGCTCGGCGCCGACTGGTCGGGCCTGCACTATATGGTGGGTGCCTTTATCGCCGGCGCAGTGATGGACGCGGACTGGTTTGACCAGCAGCAGATGGACTGGCTGCGTCACAACGTGCTGTTGGTGATCATGCCGGTGTTCTTCCTGAGCACCGGCCTGCGAACCAATTGGCAGGTTGGTGGCGCCGCGGTCTTCCTCGTGGCGGCAATGCTGCTGGTTGCTTCGGTGGCCGGAAAACTGATCGGGCTTCGCCTGGCCGGGCGGCTGCTGCGCTGGCAACCGGGCGAAGCTTCTCTGATCGGGTGGCTGCTGCAGACCAAAGCCCTCATCATGATCATCTTCGCCAACGTGCTGCTGGACAAGGCGATCATCACCAACGCGACGTTCACGGCGCTGCTGATCATGGCGGTGGCAAGCACGATGCTGACTGTGCCGGTCGCGTCGCCAAAGCTGCAGCGCATGAGAGAGCTTGTCCTGCGCTCACGCTGAATCGAGATTTTAGGCGACGATCGCTGCTCTCCAGGGCGCTCGAGGTGCTGACACAGCAACGTCTACGCTGTCCTCTGAACACCGCCGTGTAGACCATTGGTACGTGCGACGTCCAGAAAACCAGCTCTGTATGTCTTTTGACATTCAAGAAGCGCGTAAACGCGCGCATAGTGCATGGCTTTGTCCGTTACTCACATTACGGATTTTCCTTCGAAAGAATCGGGGAAAATTGACGGGTCATGTGGGCGATAGCCCTGAGAATACAATCCATGGAAATTCCTGAGAAGCCGTCTTTTACATCCACAAGCGTTCGTGCGGAAGGAGGTCCGAACGAGTTTCGAGACCACAAAGACGACATTTTCTTTGCCGCAATCGAGACGACGCGGATGCCAATGCTGGTGACTGACCCGCGGCAAGAAGACAATCCAATTGTCTTTGCCAACAGGGCATTTGTCGCCATGGTTGGCTATTCCATGGAAGAAATCATCGGCAATAACTGCCGATTCTTGCAGGGCGCGGCTACCGATCGCGCATCGGTTGCTGCCATTCGGGAAGCAGTTCTTGCGCGCAAGCAGATCAATATCGAGATATTGAACTATCGCAAGGACGGGACCAGCTTTTGGAATGCGCTCTTCATCTCTCCTGTATACGATCCGACTGGTCGGCTGATTTACTTCTTTGCCTCGCAGCTCGATGTCAGCCGCAGACGAGACGCCGAGGATGCGTTGGCGCAGGCACAAAAGATGGAGGCGCTTGGTCAGCTCACCGGCGGCATCTCGCACGATTTCAACAACCTTCTGCAGGTCATGTCAGGCCACCTGGATATTCTTGCCGTGAGGCTGGACAAGGGCGCGTTGGATGAGCAGAGCATGCGTCTCGGCGTCGAGAATCTGAGGTCGGCCATCTCGAAGGCTTCGAATCTGACGCAGCAGTTGCTCGCTTTCTCTCGCCGTCAACGTCTGCGCGGTCGGGTCGTCAGCCTGAATGCGGTCGCGCGCGGCATGTCCGAACTCGCTGCGCGAACGCTCGGTGAGTCGATCAGAATCGACTTCGACCTGGCTGACGATGCGGGGAACATCGAGATCGACACGACACAGCTCGAAGTGGCGATTCTCAACGTGCTGGTGAACTCGCGAGATGCAATGCCCAATGGTGGCACGATCACCTTGCGGACGCGGCAGGTGGTCGTCGCCTCGAATGCCGGCACAGGGCCGGACATTCTGGCGCCCGGGACTTACGCATCTCTGTGCGTGTCCGATGAGGGTGAAGGGATCGATCCGGCGATGTTGCCGAGGGTCATGGACCCGTTCTTCACGACCAAGGCAGAAGGCAAGGGCACCGGGCTTGGCTTGTCGATGGTCTACGGTTTCGTGAAGCAGTCTGGTGGTGCCACGTCGATCGAATCGAAGATCGGCTCGGGCACGACGATTTGCATGTACTTTCCGACCGCCGCTTCCGCGCTTTCGGTCGACATCACTTCGCCTACGCGTTCGACGATGCGTGGCGGAGATGAAACGATCCTCCTCGTCGAGGATCGCGAGGAGGTCGCAGCGGTTGCACAGGGTATGTTGGAAGGCCTTGGGTACACGGTCCACATCGCGGAGGATGGGGAGTCGGCGCTGAAAAAAGTCGAAGAAATCGGCGCAGATCAGATCGACCTGTTGTTCAGCGACGTGATGATGCCTGGCAAGATGAACGGGTACATGCTCGCCAGAGAAATACAGAAGGTGTCGCCTTCAATGCGGATCCTTCTTACCAGTGGATTCGACCGCGACCTGAGCACGTATGAGGCGGCTGCGCCGTCGGAGTTTGAACTCATCAAGAAGCCGTACCGGCTCCTTGATTTGGCTCGGCGTGTGCGCGATGTGCTTGACGGACCGACCGGCGTCGGCCCGGCGAAATAGGGGAACGGACGAGCTCGACCAATCTTCGTTGTTCGTCTGCATGATGCCGATTTCGTTGCTCAAGGTGCTGGCATCAAGTGCCCTCCCGCTCAGGCTCGACGGCGCGTCGAACGCTTAGACGGTATCGAAACTCGTGTTTGCGGGGCTGATAGAGGCCGACTTCCATTTCGCTTCCGGGCGTTCTGACCTCTACCGTGGAGACCTCGACGCGACCGTCACTGCAATCACCCCCGCCGGGCGTGAGTTGCTTGCAAGCCTCCAGGGTTCGTGGCGAAGCAAAAGGCCGCGCCGTTCCTGACGTCTTACCGGTCCCATGGGCCAGCGTGTTGAGTCTGGAGAAGGCGAGCACGCGCCAAGGTATTTTCGGGCAAGTCTCTGACACGAAATTCGGCTCAACCCTTTAGCATCGCCGCTACGGGCAGAAAAACTGCTACTTCAGCAGTAACCCCAGGAGAAGGAGGAGACATGGCTCGATTCGATGAAGGCCTGTTTGCCGCTTGGGCGGCATCGGAGACGACGATCCACGATCTGCTGCGTCAACTTGGGCCGGACGCCCCTATAGGCCTGTTGGACGAAGTTGCAGCCCTCAAGCTTGAGGCTAATAAGCGATTCATGGACTTATGGTCCGCTGGAATCCTCGCCTCAGCGGACGGTCCGGTCCGCGTTCATCACTGACCAACCCGCAGAGAGCGGGCCGCTGCCAAAATAGCACCGGCCTTCGCCTCTTCCCGCATCCGTGGTGTCGAGATCGGCTAAGCCAATCGGGTGTGACGCGTTCTCCTAGGAGCTTTCATCGATGGGGTCGTTCAACAAGCGTTATGACGCCTGGGCCGAAGCTGAGGCCAAAGTCTATGAAGCCATGGACAGGCATGGCCCGCTCGGCCACGACGAGGTTGATCACCTTCGCGAGCTTGCCAATCAGCTGCTGGCGGAACTATGGGGTGAGACAAACACCCCTGTTTTGCCTCAACCAACTGATGGCGGCAAGCGCAAGGGCTCTTGAGTTCGCGCCGGCCCCTCCGCGCAGGTGGGCTGACTGTGGCTGATGCTTACCCGAGCGCATCGTGGATGGCGTCGCCTTAGCTCAGTTGAACTGGTCAGGCCGCCGGAGCGCGGGCGATGGAGCGGGTCCTTTGTGAGGGCGCTGCATTGGGCTGGAAGTGAGTTGCACCTCGGCCGTGGGCACCGGCGAGGGGGCACTCGGACGGTCGCACGAGACGTGAACGGCGCTAGAGCAGCAAACGACTCGGCTCGCTATGATTGGTGCGAGGGGAGTTTGGGACCTGCAATCGAGGTGTCAGCGATGCGCAAACTTTTGACAGTCGAAGACTCTTTTCAGATTTCCGGACGCGGGTTGGTCGTCGTTCCCTGCCCGAAAATTGACGAGTATGCTGGGCCAGACGCGCCTCAGGTCGAACTGCGTCTGCCCGACGGGGAAGTCGCCACGGCGACGCTCAGGATCGAGCGTTCTTTTTTCTCTCCGCCACTTGTCGAGCCTCGCTGGACCTGCGTCCTGCCGAGCGCGTCGAAGGCTGACGTTCCAGTCGGCACCGAGATTTGGGTTCCGAAGCGATTTCGTCCGGTCTCGGCCACGGGCGCGAGCATCTGAGCAGTGCTCTCGACGAGGGACGGTAGGTAGCGCAGGGGCTCCGATGTGGGCCCTGTCCTTGCGTACCGAGCCGCGCTCTCTTGATCGTGGCGCGAGGACGGGAGGTCCTCGTTCGAGGAGCGATGGGCACCCTTCCGCGTGGAGGTGTAGCCACTGCAGGCGGAAAGCGCTGCATGCGGAGACTTCCTACATCACGCACTGACCTAGCTCTTTTAGATTCCTGCCTCACCAACTTGACTCTGTAGGATGCGAATGTCTGGCGGGACGTTTGAGAAGCTGTTCGGAGCGTGGACCGCTGCGGAGGCGGATCTGTACGAGGCTCTGGATCAATGGCCGCCGGAGCACTCCACCGAGTGGGAGGAAAAGTTCAAGTTGATGAAGGCCATAGCCGACGAGAGGTACGCCGCGCTCTTTGGCGCGCGGACCTCGGTTTCGCCTACCTTCAACTTGGGTCGTGGCAACTTGGGCGCAGTTCCGTCGGATCGCGATGATCGGTAGCCTGGCAGACCGGAGTTCAATGATGCCGAATCCCTTTCTCGCGCAACGCTATGCTGAGTGGGCAGTTGCCGAAGCGGCCGTCATCGAGGCCCAGAACGATCCTGGCGGTGTCGATGCGGAAGCGTTGGCGCCGTTGAAAGCCGATCGGGGAGCCTGTGGGTGGCGCTTTGGTCGGAACAAAACGAGAGCGCGGCCAGCGACCCATCCCCTCAATGAAACTGGCATCTGGGCTCGAGCGCGAGAGATCCTACGAGATGAACCGCCCTGAGATTCGCTGCTCGCGCCGCCCCCGCCTGATCACGGGAGCAGGCGGCGCTCCTCACCAAAGCCTGCGCCGTAGGTCGCCCCGCTGGTCCTTGTGTCGGTCGAGGGCATCGCTCCTTGTGGAGCCTGATTTCCATCAGCTCGCCCCGCGGCGGAAGGCAGGCGTTTGCATCTCGTCCAAGGCTTTGCGCCCGGCCGGGGTGATCGCGGTAACGGTCGCGGTCTGCGCGCTGCTGCGCCGGAGAGCCCCTTGGTCGTCGGGGTCAAACTGAGCTTCGACCAGCCCGGCGAACACCAGTTTCGAGAGAAGGCGAAGTTCTCCGCCATCCGTGATCACGCAGGGGACTGAGCGCTTTGCAATTAACGAAAGAAGATGGAGGGCCATCGGAGACGTAGGCATGAAGTTTTCGACGGGGCAAAAGTGTCGAATGGTCTCCGGCTCAACCTTGTAGGCAAACTCCGCGACGCGTCACGCGTACCCCTGGCCTAGCCTCTTTGGGCTGGCTGCTCACTCGCCCGGCGTCGTCGTAAGAGCTCGAAGTGTGTGCAGCCGCTCGGCCGCGTTCGTGAACGCTGCCTCGATGTCCGCTCCTGTCGGTATTGGATACCCAACAGGAGGGGTGAGCGCCACCCGGAGCCGCTCGCAGGCCGCCTCCCAGGCAACTAAAGCGATGGCTCTTCTTTTGGAAAGAGGCATGCTGGAATTTTAGAGATCTGTTCTATGTCTTTTCATGTAGAGCAGGTCAGTCCGCTGAGCACGAAAAGTCAAGCTTGTCCGACACGTCTCAAAAGGCGCAAGTCCTACATTTCCCACGCTGCGGCTCCTGCCGTAGCACCTTGCTGTAAACCTCAGCCCGGCCGCGTGCCGGGCTCTTTTTTGGGGGCAACGCTCGATTGGGACCTGCTGGGCAACTGGGTCTTGAAAGTTTCCGCAGCCGCTCCTAGATTGATCACCGTCGAAGTTTTGGTCAACCGAAAAGGAGGCTTCTATGACCATGAACTTGCTGCGGCAGATCGCGAGTTCCCGCCTGCCGGTCTCGTTCTATCGGACCGAAGACATCGATCAAGTACGGATCCTCAGGGCGGCCGGACTCGTCGTGGCGCTGATCCCTGCACCCTCCAATCCGCTCACGCTTTCGGGTGACGGTCTGGCTGCCCAGGTACTGGCGGTCACGCAGAAGGGGCGGGAAGAACTGGCCAAGTTCGATTACCGGGAAGCTCCTCCACCCCTGTGGCGGAAACGCATGCCGCGAATTTTCACGAAGCATCGGTGGCCCCCGCGGCCACCCAGTGCGCGGGCCGCGCCAACCAGGATGCAGTAGAGCACTGGCGATCCGCAGCCCAAAGGGCTCGCGTCCAAGGCGCTGGCGTTTGAAGACTGGTCACGGATAAGGTAGTGGCACGGCAGGCTCGGAGCGCCCAGGGCGGGCCGGAGAGCACGCACCACGAGCCAGCTTCTGATGGTTGGCGCGCGTGCCGCACGGGAAGATAGAGGCAGGCAGCCCCTCCGCCACCTAGCGGTGACCGTGATCCAGTCCGCCAACAAGGCGTACCGTTGGCGCATGGCGGAGCTCACGCCCGACGGGAAATGGTTCGCGGTTGACGAGCAGCGGGACTCCGAGAAGACCTACGGCGCAGCCATGGCGGCTGGCCTGGTGCAGCTGCAGGGGATGATCGAAGACCTCGCGGTCGGGCCGCGCGAAGAGGATCCGGAAGCGCCACCGCGCAAGCGGAAGGGCGGGCTGTTCGGCTCCGGGTTCGGAGTGCCGCGAGCGTAAAAAAGCCTGCACAGGACAGTCCGAAACAGTCCAAATGGTGTGAATAGCTCCGCAGTTTTTTCATCGACCGTCGGCATTAAGGCCGCCGCCCACGTCAGCATGTGAACACAGCGTAAAGCCGGGCCCCCCGGGCTGCTAGGCCGGCGCAATCACGCAGCACGGCTGGCGGCTCGTTGCGATTGGAGGCGCCGATGGTGCTGTCTGCCCTACGCGTAGCAATCGCGCTTAAGCTCCGGATAGCTTTTTTTGCCTCTTGAATCTCTGTGCTGAATCGCTATGTCACTCACCGGAAGCGCTGGAGACGCCTCCGGCGCTCCGTTCAACACTTGAATGGAGGTTTTTCGCTATGTACCGATCCCTTTTTCCTCGTGACGTTTTCGCGGAGATGGATCGCCTGCAGCGCGACGTGCAGCAGGCCTTCGATCTGTCACCCACCATTCGCGGCTTAGCCCGCAACGGGTTTCCTGCTCTCAATGTCGGCGGTACGCCCAAGACCATCGAGATCTACGCCTTCTCGCCAGGCGTTGATCCTTCCACGCTCGAAGTCAATCTGGAACGTGGTTTGCTGACCATCGCAGGCGAGCGCAAGAGCCCGCTGCCCGATGCACAGGCCAAAGCGGCCGTGCACATCAACGAGCGCTTCGACGGACGCTTCCGCCGCGTGCTGACGTTGCCCGATGACGCCGATCCGGAAGCTGTCGACGCAAAGCTGCGCGATGGCGTGTTGCACATCACGGTGCAGCGCCGCGCCTCTGCACAGCCGCGCCGCATCGCCATCCAGTAACCCCACAGGTCGCCAACCGAGAAAGGAGATATGTCATGTCGAACGATGTCCGAGCCACCCACAGCAACGCCGCGCGTGGCGGTCCTACCTCGCAGGATCGGTCGCGCTACAGCGACGCTGCGCTAACGCCTCCGGTGGATGTTGTCGAGGATGCAAACGGCATCACCCTATTCGCAGATCTGCCCGGCGTGAGTCGCGAGAAGCTGAACCTGCATGTCGAAGCGGACACGCTGACGATCGAGGCCGAGTCCGACCTGGCCGTGCCGGACGGCTTGACTTCCCAACATACCGAAGTTGGCTTGGCACGGTTTAGACGTGTTTTCACGTTGAGCAAGGAGCTGGATACCGAGAATGTGTCGGCGGAACTCGCACAGGGCGTGCTGAAGCTTCGTATTCCGAAGGCCGAGCATGCGCAGCCGCGGCGCATCGACGTGCAGGTCGCATAACCGGCCGCAAGGCTTGTAGCCGAACGCAGTCATCGCAATGCGTTCGGCTACCGTCGCTGACTCAATTCGAGAATTTTCTGAGTCTGTTCTCTAAGGCCGCCCATTTAGTCGTGCGCCCAGCCGCCGTATCGAGCGGCCACGATAGCGCGCCCGACGGCAACCCGTGGCGTGACGCCTTCCAGCCAGGGGCCACGACCTTCTGGTAAGCGACCACCAGGCTTGCCGACGACGATCGCGCACCACTGCCAATTTTTTCTGGGCATCGGGGCTACATGGGTAAGCGTCCGGCGAACTCACATTGACGGCCGGCGGGATTTGTCCGCTTGATTGCAAGGGACTGCATGGCTAAGGCCGCCAGCCTCGACGAGGCTGTTACGATCACGCCATCGGGAACACAGCCTCCCGGCCTTTCGGGGTAGACGGTGTCCGTCCAAGCGCTGGTGACCTTGCCGGAGCTTCGTCCGTGGACACCGCCTTGCCCGAACCGTCTTCCCAGGCCCCCGCGCCTGTCACTTTCGCTGAAGCGTTCCGCTTCTGGCTCAAGCTGGGCTTCATCAGCTTCGGCGGCCCGGCCGGGCAGATCGCCATCATGCACACCGAGCTCGTCGAGCAGCGTCGCTGGATCAGCGAGAAGCGCTTCCTTCACGCGCTCAACTACTGCATGCTGCTTCCGGGCCCCGAGGCGCAGCAACTGGCGACCTATATTGGCTGGCTCATGCACCGCACTGCTGGCGGCATCATCGCCGGCGCCTTGTTCGTGCTGCCCTCGCTTTTCATCCTCATCGCGCTGTCGTGGGTGTACATGCGCTTTGGCCACGTGCCAGCGGTGGCGGGCATCTTCTATGGCATCAAGCCGGCGGTGGCGGCACTGGTGCTGCACGCGGCCCATCGCATCGGCAGCCGTGCGCTGAAGAACCGTTGGATGTGGGGCATCGCCGCTGCTGCATTCATCGCCATCTTCGCTTTCGATACCCCGTTCCCCGCCGTCGTGGCGGTGGCGGCGCTGATCGGCTGGCTCGGTTCCCGCTGGGTGCCCGGTGTTTTCGCCCTGGGCGGGGGACATGGATCTGTCGAGAAGCACTATGGCGCAGCGCTGATTGATGACGACACTCCCACGCCGGCTCATGCGCGCTGGTCGCCGGTCTTCCTGGCCAAGGTGCTCGCGGGCGGTGTGGGCCTTTGGGTGGCCGCTGTTGCCGGGCTGGTGATGTTCCAGGGATGGGGTCAGACCTTGACGCAGATGGGTCTGTTTTTCACCAAGGCCGCGCTGCTGACCTTCGGCGGCGCCTATGCGGTCCTGCCCTACGTGTACCAAGGCGCCGTGGAGCAGTACCACTGGCTTTCCGGGCAGCAGATGATGGACGGTCTTGCCCTGGGCGAGACGACGCCCGGGCCGCTCATCATGGTGGTGGCCTTCGTCGGCTTCGTAGGTGGCTGGCTGCAGCAGGCACTGGGGACCTGGGGGCCGTTCGCGAGTGGGGTGGCCGCAGCAACGGTAGTGACCTTCTTCACTTTCCTGCCGTCCTTCGTGTTCATCCTCGCCGGTGGCCCCCTGATCGAGGCCACGCACAACCGACTGGGCTTCACCGCGCCGCTGGCGGCGATCACGGCCGCAGTCGTGGGCGTGATCCTGAATCTGGCGCTTTTCTTCGTCTACCACGTCGTGTGGCCGCATGGCTTCACGGAGCGCTTCGACGCGGTGGCCGCCGCTATCGCCGTAGCAGCAGCCGTAGCCCTGTTCCGGTTCAGGCTGGGCATCATGCCGCTGCTGGCGGCCTGCGCGGTGGTGGGGCTGGCGGTCACGCTGCTGCCGCACTGAGCTTGTGCCGATCCAGGAGATGCTGATGGAACGCCCGACTACCGTAGCGTTGCTCTACCCCGGCGACCGCGCGATGCGTGATCGTGCCGACTCGCGCGAGAGCCGCTTCGCCGCCTCGTTCGACGCCTTCAAGGCCGCTGGCATCGCCGCGGAGCCCGCCGTGTACCACGACGACTTTGCGGACGAAGTCGCGACCCAGTTGCACCGCGTTGACGGGGTGCTTGTCTGGCACAACCCTGTCGAGAGTGGGCGCAGACGTGATCAGCTCGATGCGATGCTCAGGGAGGTCGCACAGCGAGGTGTTTTGGTGAGCGCGCACCCAGATGCCATCCTGCGGCTGGGCACCAAAGACGTGCTGCTGGACGTGCGCGACTTGCCCTTTGGCAGCGACGTGGTGCGAGTGGATTCGCTTGATCGACTTGCAACAGAACTACTCGGACGGCTGCGCACGGGAGCGCGGGTACTCAAACAGCATCGCGGCCACAGTGGCATAGGCGTATGGCGGGTCGAGGCCATCGCGGATTCGACGCAACTGCGGGTGCGGCACGCCCAGCGTGGCAGTGAGGAAGAAGTCTTGGACATGCCTGCCTTGCTGCAACGCATGGCGCCGTATTTCGAGACGGCGAACGGTGGCCACATGATTGACCAGGCATGGCAGCCGCGCTTGATCGAGGGGATGGTGCGTGCCTATCTCGTTGGGGATCGCGTCGGTGGATTCGGGCACCAGGCCATTAATGCGCTGTACCCCGGGCAAGACGAAGAACCCGCGCCACCTGCCGGGCCACGCCTGTACTACCCGGCCGACCTGCCGCAGCTCGAATACCTGCGCCGCATGCTGGAGACCCAGTGGGTCGAACTCCTGCGGCAACGTGTCGGCTTGCACCGTGAGCACTTGCCGCTACTGTGGGACTGCGACTTCATATTCGGAGAACCGTCACCCGAAGAGCCAGAGCGCTACGTCCTGTGCGAGATCAACGTCAGTAGCGTGTCCCCGTTTCCGCCATCTGCAGTTGGGCCAATCGTGTCGGCCATGGCTGAGGCCTTGAAGGACGCGGGCCGGCGCTAGTGGCGGACCCGTGGCTGCCACTGGTGGGGCAGCAGTTCGCTGATGCGCCTTGCTGGCTGCGCAGGCAGCCGCTCAAGTACATCGCGGATGTAGGCATACGGGTCATGCCCATTCAGCTTGGCCGACTGGATCAGGCTCATGATCGCCGCGGCGCGCTTGCCGGCGCGCAGGGATCCAGCAAACAGCCAGTTCTGGCGGCCGAGCGCGACCGGCTGGATCCGGTTTTCTACCCAGTTGTTGTCGATCGGCAGGTCTCCATCTTCGAGGAAACGCGGGAGCGCATCCCAGCGCTTGAGGCTGTCGTCGATCGCTTTGGTGGTCGCAGATCCGTCGGGGATCTTCTGGCGCTGCTGGCGCATCCACTGATGCAACGCGTCGGCCACCGGCCTTGATCGCAGTCGTCGCAGTTCGAGCCTGCTGCCGCTATCAGCCCGCGCCACCTCGCGCTCGACGTCATACAGTGGACCGAAGAACTTCAGCGCCTGTTCGCCGACCAGGCTGCCGTGGTTGGCCCACAGTTCGTGGAACTTGCGCCGCGCATGTGCCATGCACCCGACCTCAGTCACCCCGAGTTCGAAGCAGGCCTTGTAGCCGCTGAAGTCATCGGTGACGAGCTTGCCCTGCCACCTCGGCTTGACACCGGCTGCGCTCGGCTTCAGGAAGTCGCGCACGTGCTGTCCACCACGGGTGTCGGCGAAGTCGAACACGACGCTCTGGACCGGGTTGAATTGCGTCGTGCAGTAGCTCCACAGGTATGCCCGGTGCGTCTCTCCCGCTCCGGGTTTGAGCATTGCCACAGGGGTCTCGTCAGCATGCAGCACGTCGTGTCGCAGCAGCTGTGCTGCCAGTGCATCTACCAGCGGCTGCAGCTGCATGCCGCACTCACCTACCCATTGCGCAAGCGTCGAGCGGGCGATCACGTGCCCCGCACGCTCGAAGATCGCTTCCTGCCGGTACAGCGGTAGATGATCCAGGTACTTAGCCACCAGCACCTGCGCCAGCAGGCCGACGGTGGGCACCCCCTGTCGATGACGTGAGCCGGCACCGGCGCTTGGGTGATCTTCTCGCAGCACCTGCATAGCACCTGCACACCCACTTGCCGCGGATGTGGCGCTCGACCGTGAACACGCCCGGCTGGTAGTCGAGCTTCTCGGCGATGTCCTCGCCGATGCGCTGCAGCGGCTCGCCGCACCCGCAGGTGGTGTTCTCGGGCTCGTGGTGGACCTCGCGGCGCGGCAGGTTCGCCGGCAGCTTCTCGCGCTTGGGTTGTTGCTTCTCGGCAGGGGACGTCCTCGCTGCATGCAGTGCTTCGATCTCCGCAGCGACGGCGGCCAGATCGGTGTCCAGCGTCTCCTCGAGCAAGCTCTTTTGCTCAGCGTTGTAAGCTTCACTCTTGGCGGCGAACTTCAGTCGCTTGAGGATCGCGTTCTCGTGCGTGAGCTTGTCGATGATCGACTTCTGGAACGCCAACTGCGCGTCGACCTTGCGCAGCCTCTCGCGAAGCTCCTGTGGGTCCAGTGTGTCGATGTCGTCGGTGATCACGGACAGTGATCGTGCCGGCAACCATGCCCACACGCCATCCGCAGATACCGCAATGGACGCGCTACAGCGTGGTGATCACACCGGCCTCACCGACGAGCTGCCAGGGCAGTCCCAGTACCAGCGCATCGAATTGCGGCCGGCTCAGTGTGAGCGTTCCGTCGATGTTCTTGGGCCAGGCGAACTTGCCGCTGTTCAGCCGCCTTGCGGCCAACCACACGCCGATGCCGTCGTGCACGAGCACCTTCATGCGGTTGGCGCGCCGGTTGGCGAAGAGGTAGGCATGGTGCGGGCGTGCAGCGCCGAACACCAACACGACTCGGGCCAGGGCAGCCTCGGTGCCGGCGCGCATGTCCAGCGGCTGCACCGCCATCCAGATCGACTCGACGCGGATCAACGCAAGATCTCGCGAAGCCAGGCAGCGCTCGCCGCGACGGCACTGGATGGCCAGTTCACGACCACTGTGGTCGCGCCGCGCTGGAGTTCGATGCGGATGTCAGATGCTGTCGACGAGGGCGTGGCGTCGAGCTGCACGGGCACGAACGCCGCCTTGGCTTGATCCCGCGGCATGTCGACAGTCGTCTCGATCGACTCGACGCTGGGCAACCGTTGACCGCCTTGCTCGATCCAGCGGCGCAACAGGTTCGCATTGATGCCATTGGCCAATGCCACCGAGGCGATCGACACTCCGGGCCGAGAACAGGCGGCGACCAGGCTCGCCTTGAACTCATCGGTATGGAGGCGCCTGCGGCGCCGATCTCCTTTGACCGTCGTCTCGATAGTGTTCACGTGTCCGCCAAGAAATAAGTGGAGTAGTGAACACGATGCTCCTAGGCCCGCTGGCGGAAATCAAGACGGGTTGGCCGGACGCTTACCTACATGGATCGCTCCGCGCTCGAGTAAGCGATCAAAGCCGGGTCAGTCCGCAAGGTAGTCCACCGCCGGCTCGCCCAAAGGTTTTGCGATCCAGGCGTTCAAGGCTGCGCCTGCAAGGTCTACGGAAGGCACCACATGCGACGCGTCCTTTTCCTCGACACTGATACTGGGGCCGTGTCGGTCATCTTCCGCGACGCCAGCAGCGCGAAGTGGCGATCGCTAGGCTTGACCCAGCGCTTGCAGATGTGCGGGCTTGAGGAGTTCTTGTCCCAGCCGACGCTAGCCGTCTTCCTGTATCGGCACCCAGTTGAACGTCCCAGGATCCGGTTCGTCAAACGTGCACCGAGATTCGCCGAAAGCAGGGCGCGTCCGCTCGCTGGAATCCACCCGCACCTGTCCGGCGGAACAGTCCATTGTTCTCGTCGCGTCCGGCATCCCGCATTTGCTGCGGCCAAGTACTTCGGCTCAACACCTCGCCCGGCGGATTTTCTTCAAGTCGATCAGCTACTTGTTGAGTCCGGATTTCTTCGGCTCGTCATCCATGGAAGCCTCCCGTGCCTCAGAACAGCTCGCTTCTCCTGCATTCGCGTTGGGTGCCACGTGCGGAACTCGGAGTGTCCAGCTAACCACCGAGGCCGAATGACCGCCAAGTCTCTTCCCAAGTTGCTCGGAATCACCAATCGGTCCGTCGCTTGACGGATCAACGTCAGGCCGGCCTCAGCGCTTCCAAGAAGGCCACCGAGTCGGGTGCCCGCATAGTTCGAGCGAGGTCAAGTGCCGAAAAACCTTCTGTGCTCCGAGCATCGGTGTCCGCGCCACGCTCTAGAAGCACTTTCAAAATCTCGAGTCGGTTGAACATCGCTGCGAACATGACCGGCGTCTTTGCGCCGGGCGGCGCAAAGCCGGGCTGAGCTCCGTGTTCCAGCAGCAACTCAACGATGGGTTGAAACCCCTTGAATATTGCTCCAGCCAGTGGCGTCTGGCCCTTGTCATTGAATCGATCAGGTTCGGCACCGGCCTCCAGCAATGCCTCCGCAGCTTCCGCGTGGCCGTGATACGCGGCGAGCATCAGGAGCGTATCGCCGTTGTGATTGCTCATGTTAGGCGGCAGCCCCTTTATCAACAAGCGCTTCAACATTTGAGCATCGCCGGTGCGCGCCAACTGAAAGACCCGTTGCGCGAATTCGAGGAATTCGGTGTCGGAGGCCGAGGTGTTTCTGTCTGTGTTGATCATGGGAAAAGTTTTGGCGCGATGGGAGAGCACAGTGGCATCTTATGGACCTCTCGGGCGTACGCCGAACAGCCAGTACACCGCAGGAAAACCGTCCCCTCAGGAACCGAAGAGATCTCTTTTGCAAACTCAGGTGTCACAGCGAATGACCTGCAGTGCGATGGCGTTATGGGATACGTTTAGGGTGCAACGGAACTGTGCGCGCGAAGCTGTTCAAGCCCTTCGGTCGCGCTCCTGGCCGGTGATCCACCTGAAGGCATCTTTCTTCAGAGCTTCAGCGAGCTCGAGGCGCGTCTTATAGACCCCAGACGAATTGATTGTGAATCTGACCTGATCGCCTTGAACAATCTCTGCGCGGCCGGAAAGGTTGCCACCGGGGGCGGCGCGAGTCACTGCGCAACGTACCTCCCAGCCGTCGCGGAAAAATTGAGCGAAGAAGTCTGGTGTGGTCATGATCCTCTCGTCGTGCAGTGAGGCGCAGTAGATTAGGGATCGACAGCGTAAGAGGCGTCGGCCGACATCGGGCGGTCTTGTAATCCCGCCTCCATTTATCGATAGACCAAGTCGCGACCGATGCCTGATTCAGGAAGACAGATCCTTACGATCGGGGTGAGCGTCAGCGATGCGGACCCGCAGCGCCAATCACCGCGCTGTTGGATCGCGCGCCTGCCTACGGCGCTCTGCACGCGTCCCCGCACATGAGCAATTCGACTTGTCCTACGTGGAGTTCACTTGAAGGCTTGTGTGATCTGTGACGCGGAGACAAGACCTCCCACCAATCACAACAGGCGCCGGCTGCGAGGTTCATCAGAAAAACCGAGGCCACCATGTCAAACTCTGCTCAACATTCGTTCGACTTTGCACCGTCCGCGGATATGAGCCTCGGTGTCGAACTCGAACTGCAGCTCATCGATGCAGAGACGGGCGATCTCGCTCAGCGGAGCCCGCAGATCCTTCAGGCCGCACGTCTGCCCAGGCCTTTGGCACGAGGGGCAATCGTTCCTGAGGTGAGCGCCGGCATGATCGAGATCTCCACAGGCGTTTGTGCGAATGCCTGTGAGGTAGCTACTGACCTCGAATCTCTGCGGAGCAGGGTCTCGTGCGCGGCCGCCGAACACGGCGCCCGCATATCCGGCGGCGGGCTGCATCCTTCCAAGCACTGGTCGGAACAGCAGATCTTCGACAGCCCACGCTATCGCGACCTGACTTCGCTGTACGGGGAGGTACTTAAGCAGACAACTGTATTCGGGCAGCACATTCATCTTGGATGCGGTGACGTTGAGCGTGTCCCGCTATTGATGCATCAGCTCGCCAGATACGTGCCGCATTTTATTGCGCTCTCGGCGTCCAGTCCCTTCATGGAAGGAAGGGACACCGGATTCGACTCCACCCGGACGTACTGCCCCAACCCATTTCCTACAGGACCCCGCGCGCCATTTACGAACTCCTGGCACGAACTCATCGCGTACCTGTCTAAATGGCTTGCGTGCGGGGTCATCAAGTCAATCAAGGACTTGCATTGGGACATCCGACCGAAGCCTGAGTATGGAACTGTCGAGATTCGCGTCCTTGATAGCCCGTTGTCTATCGAGCGAGCCGCCGCACTCGCCAGCTTCGCGCAACTTCTCGGAACGTGGCTGTTGGAGTCACAACCGTTTATCCCCCGGGACGAAGATTACCTCGTGTACGAGTACAACAAGTATCAAGCCGCGAAGTTCGGCCTGCAAGCAATCTACGTCGATCCGATGACACGGAAACAGTTGCTTTTGAGAGACCACCTCGGGAACCTGCTGTCGACTTTGGCGCGCCACGCGTCGGCGCCGAGAGATGAAGAACGACTCGCAACCCTGCGCAAGGTGGTGAGCACCAGCCAGAACGACGCAACCGTCCTGCGCAGCTTGAGAGGCCGCTGCCGCAGCGTCAAAGAAATGGCGCTGCTTGCAGCGGGGATGATGGAGACATCTCCAAAGCCGGACGATGCTGTGCGCGCCTCGATGCCTCTCTTGACTGCAGTACCCCGCGAACCTCTTAGCGTATCTCGTAGTCGATGGGCTTGAAAGAGCCATTGTTCGAATTCTCAGCCGAACACGCTGTCAGTCCGCAGATGAGGTCTATCTCAGCGCGTAGTTCAATGAAGTCGCCGGCGCGAGATATGGGTGGCTTGACCTGAACCTCACCGGTCGCGGTGACGCCGACATTCATGAAAACATTGAACGTCGTTCCAATCTGGTCTGGACGAATTCCGTAGGGTTCAAAAGCTCGGTACAGATTCTCAAAGCAGCTGGGATGATGCCCGTGGTGCTGATACAGAATTTCGAACATCTCCTGGCTGCACGGCGTTAACAGGAAGTCGTGTCGACCGACCGTGTCCTCGACAATGCGAAACATTGGACGGCTGTTGTTTGCGTAGAGTAGATCGCCCTTGGTCAGGTAGATCTTTGAAGCATAGTCGATGGACCGTCCGGAGGACAGGCTGCAACTGTGGTCATCCTGTGCGAAGGCGTACAGGTCGGCAACCTGTTCGCCGAATGGGTCGTTGATGCGCAGGATCTGGCCGCTTCGCAAGGTGAAGGCGACGCCCGATTGCGGCGGGATACGGCAGCAGCCAGCTGTGTGGGTCAGCGATTTCTCCTCGATCATTCGAGTCCTTTCAAGAGTGATGATGAAATGGGCACTTCCAATTCGATTCCACGGCCCGGCCAGAGTACTGCCGCGCTTCAGAGGCTTCACCAAAGCGGGCGAGCACAGGATTGATCGATCCCTGCAGCGCAATGTCGCGCTGCCGGATGGCCTCCTGCATCGACTGGTACTTCCCGGACGATTTCATTGCTTCAAACTGATCGTGGAAGTTGAAGACCAAGCAAGGCACGGGCGATTGGCGCGCCTGACGCGAAGCCTGCGGGTGCATACCCACGACGAAGAAGGCGCGGCCTCCCACGCTAAATGAGAAATCGCAGCGCTCTGGATCGTGGCTAACTTCACCGTTCCACCTATAGCCGCGTGCTCGATCGAGGTCATGCAGCGATTGAAGTTGGATCCACAGGGCTTTTTCGAACTCGATCTCGGTGGCGGAAAATCCGTCGAAGAGGGCAACGAAGCTCACCGGCACGAGGCCTGGGTCAGGAAAGGCCGTTGAGTAGGCGACAAGGGCGTCGAAAAGCGCTGGTGTCTGAGATGGGTCTCCTATCGTCTGCAGCTGAATGAACCGTATGCGCTTCTTGTTGAGCGCGGATTTCGCGCCCACGCACGGAAAACCCTTGGACGAGATGAACGCGCGCATTTCCTCTATGCGCGAGCTGTTGGACGAGGGCTCCGTTTCGGCGGGGGAGAGGAGTTGATCTGTCATGCATCAACGGTCGGCAAGAGCCTTGACCCGCGTCGAAGGCGAATTCGCCATTCGTGTGTGCAAAAAAAAACTTGCGTGTAGGCCGTGCGCGGCGAGCGGCAGGACAGCGCTGACGCGCTTCTGCCGTGGTGACGCTTTCTGCGGCTCTCACCTCCACGGTTGTCGAAATTAAACTGGTCTCCGTGAGTGCCGCAACCGCAAGAAGTCCACGTGCGGAAACATCGCTACTGACGAGGAAGATCACATATTGAGCAGGGGCCCAAAGCCATCGTGCTGCCTAGGCTTGCACTTCGGTTGGACTTTTACCGTCTCGTGTCAGGACCGCAGGCTGGTCCAGAGAAAGGCCAGGGTCGCCAGCGCCATGACCGCGGTCGCGGCCCAGCCCAGCACCCGCCAGTGCAGCGGCAGCACCAGTTCGCCCATGAGGCGGCGGCTGCCGGCGGCCC